>Ga0315542_1000193_pt1 | contig 35682 bp, 45 predicted proteins | sample SalMarSW160120MG_FD_202541 | JGI IMG/M metagenome (GOLD analysis project Ga0315542, IMG submission 202541) | Salt marsh sediment microbial communities from the Plum Island Ecosystem LTER, Massachusetts, United States - Salt Marsh Sediment SW1601-20 ...
TATCGGGATGGTGCCTTTATAGAGCTTGATTATTTTGGATTTTTCCGGAGCTATTTCCCTGATATATTTTCGAATCTCATCAGCCAGCGTAGGATCATTGATATGAATGCTGTTGAAAGTCACATTAAGCATATCCCTCAGAATTGTAGAAGCCCGGTTCATTTCGCCGATAAAGAGTCTTGGTGATTTTATTTCTTTTTTTACCGAGGCAAAGGCAGATTCCCATCTCCTTACCAGGTCCCTGAGCTCTGCATCAAGTGTGGCGACTTTTTTTCCCTCCGCCGCCGTTCTTACAATAACACCATAATTTCTTGGCTTAATGCTTTGAAGCAGAGTCTTAAGACGGTTTTTTTCTTCAATACTCTCGATCTTTGAAGAGACAGAAACTTTATCAGAATAAGGTATCAGGACAAGATTTCTGCCGGCAAGAGAAATTTCTGAAGCCAGTCTTGGTCCTTTGGTTGAAATTGGCTCTTTGGTTACCTGGACGATTACGGTCTGACCGGTAGTAAGAACATCCGTAATCTTACCGTCCTTATCAATATCAGGTTCAGGTTTAAATTTATGAACAGGAATTACCCTGCCTTGTTTCTGAAGAGCCGATAAATAATATATATGCTGGGTTCTGAATTGAGCTCCGAGGTCAAGGTAATGCAGGAAGGCATCCCGTTCATAGCCCACATTCACAAAAGCTGCATTCAGCCCGGGCATAATCTTTTTAACCTTGCCAAGGTAAATATCCCCGACTGAAAACCTGATATTACGTTTTTCTTTGTTTAGCTCTATTAGTTGCTTGTCTTCCAACAATGCCAAAGAAACCTCGGAATCACCTACATCAATGATAAGATCCTTATTTACCACTTCCTATATTAATCAGAGTTAATATATCATCAACAATATCCGACATCCATGAACAATAAACCTAAAGATCACAGGACCTTTAGGTTTAAAATATTCAGTCAAAGACCACCCACAGATCTGTTACTTCTTCTTATGTCTGTTCTTTCTCAAACGCTTCTTACGTTTGTGAGTAGCCATCTTATGTCTCTTTCTTTTCTTACCGCTTGGCATAAAGGATTATTTCTTTACGTGTGATTTAACTTTTGTAATGAATGATTTTGCCGGCTTGAAAGCTGGAATGTTGTGAGCTGGAATAATAATGGTAGTGTTCTTGGAAATATTCCTGGCAGTTTTCTTTGCTCTTTTCTTGACGATAAAGCTACCGAAACCCCTGAGATAAACGTTATTACCAGTTACCATCGAATGTTTTACAGTTTCCATTAAGGCTTCTACAGTTTTCTGTACTGTTACCTTTTCAATACCAGTGTTCTTGGCAATTTCATTAACAATGTCTGCTTTAGTCATTTTGCGTGAAGTTTAAAATTCAACAAATTATTTTGAGTTTTCGTTTTTTCAACCCTGCAAATATAAAAATATTATTTGTTTAAATAGGAACACTTATATAATAATTTTTTAAAAAAAGTTATTATTATTGCCTTAATTCCAATGAAATAGATGAATGGCGGTTACTTACTGACAAGAGTGAATTAACGGTTTCCGTTAAGTCAGGTCTAATACCCGCGTTCACACCCTGCCGGTAAACTGAGTTAAATTAAGATCCATCGCAGCCGGTCTGAATACCAGTTTTTTCCAATTAAATATCCAGTATTGTACAAAGAGTTTTTTTTTTAACTTTACAATCCTGATGTGCATTAATTATTAACAATATAACTACATGTCAATCAATAAAGTCATATTAGTCGGTAATGTTGGAAAAGATCCTGTCGTCAGATATTTTGATAGAGGTGTTGCAAAAGCGACTTTTCCGCTTGCTACCAGCGAATCGTATACGAATCAGCAGGGAGAGACCATTACAGCAACAGAATGGCATAACATTGTTTTATGGCGTGCCCTGGCTGAAGTTGCCGAAAAAACAATAAAAAAGGGTACCCAGGTTTACATAGTCGGAAAGATAAAAACCCGATCGTATGTCGACAAAGACGGGAATAACAAATATATCACCGAGATACTGGCAGATACATTAATGGTTTTAGAAAAGAAACCATCTCAAATCAGCTATTCTGCTCAGTCTGACAGTGCAAAAAATGACTTAACAGACAAACGAGGACCTGCTACTGAGGTCAATGATACGGGAGTCTCTTACCAGACGCCTGCCGAAAGTGTAAAAAAAGGAGCCGACGATAAGTATATTTCAAGCAATGATGTTCCAGGTCCGGAAGGGCCTTTCAGCAACGGATCCGGGCCGGAGCAGAGTGAAGATGATCTTCCATTCTAGATTTTATTATTAAAACCAATTCAGTTGGAACCGGGATTTGCAATTTCATATTTTGTGAACTTACCAGGAATTATAGTTTATCATCCTGACTTTAAAATAATTATCGGGCTATTGGTTCTTGCTGCTCTTTTATTCGTATCGGCAGTTGTTTCAGGTTCAGAAGTGGCTTTCTTTTCTTTCCGCCCCGATGATATAGAAAAAATCAAATCCGGCAGGACCAGGAAATCCGAAGCAGTATTTAAGCTTTACAGCAAACCTGAAATTCTGCTAAGTACAATCCTGGTTGCAAACAATACCATTAATATTACAATAGTATTATTATCTGCATTTCTGAGTACACAAATGTTCGACTTTAGCTCCAATCCGGTGATAGGGTTCCTGGTGGAAGCAGGAGTGATCACTTTCCTGCTGCTCTTCTTCGGCGAAATAATGCCAAAAGTATATGCATCGAGGAATAATGTTTCTGTGGCGCTCTTCATGGCGATCCCACTTACCGTGCTGGAGAAGATCTTTCGGCCCGTAACATCGCTTTTATTATTAACCTCATCATTTGTAAAAAAAAGGACCGGTTCATTTCATTCAAATATCAGCATGGACGATCTTTCCGATGCCCTTGAATTAACCTCAAATGAGCTGAATGAAGACGAAAAGATCCTTAAAGGCATCGTTAACTTCGGCAATATCAATGTCAGTGCAATTATGTGCCCCAGAATTGACGTGACAGCTGTAGAAATAAAATCGGGTTTCAGTCAGATCATACCGGTTATCATAAAATCGGGATTTTCCAGGATCCCTGCATATTCTGAATCTTTCGATAATGTAAAAGGGATTTTATATGCCAAGGATGTCCTCCCATTCATGAACAACCCCGACAGCTTCAAATGGCAGGCGCTTTTAAGGCCTCCATATTTTGTACCTGAAACAAAAAAGATAAACGACCTGCTGAAGGAGTTCCAGATGAAGAAGATACATATGGCAATTGTTATTGATGAGTATGGGGGCACATCCGGAATAATCAGTCTTGAGGATATTCTTGAAGAGATAGTGGGAGAAATAACTGATGAAAGCGATGAAGAACAGTCACATTTCAGGCAGCTGGATGAAAAAACTTACATTTTTGAAGGTAAGGTTCTGCTGAATGACTTTAATAAGATCGTTGGAATTGAAAATGATCCCTTTGAAGCGGTAAGGGGAGAATCCGAAACACTTGCGGGCCTTATCCTTGAACTGAAAGGCGAAATACCTGAAAAATACCAGACAATAAAATACGGCAATTTTATTTTCACCATAATAGCTGCTGACAGGAGACGAATTAAGGAAATCCGTGTTGAAATAAATGAAAAAAATGGTGATTCTGAAAAAGTATAATCTTCTAACCTTGCTGGTTCTCCTGGTTATCATGAACAGCTGCAAAGATGTGCCTGTCCCTAAGCCGAAGGGCTACTTCCGGATAGATCTTCCTTCAAGGGATTATATCCTTTTCAATAATACTGAAGCAAGGACAGCCGGACTGCCTATTACTTTCGAATATCCTTCTTACGGAAAAATCATATTTGAAACCAGAGAGCTTTCTGAACCAGGGTGGTTCGACATAGACTTCCCCTTTTATAACGCAAAAATATATCTCACCTATAAAAATGTAAAAAATAACCTGCCTGGATTGATGGAACAATCCTACAGGATGGATGTTAAAAACCATATTACAAAAGCCGATGCCATCGATGAGCAGATTATCAGTGAACCGGATCACAAAGTCTATGGCATCCTTTACGATCTGAAGGGAAGCACTGCCACTGCTGTCCAGTTCTTTGTAACAGACAGTACAAGGCATTTCCTGAGAGGATCATTATATTTTACTGCTGAACCGAATCCCGATTCGCTGGCTCCGGTAATAAATTTTTTCAGGAAAGATATCGTTCATCTTATCGAAACTCTTAAATGGAAAGAATAACTGAGCACTGACGCTTGCAATGGGCTGTATAACAAAACATTATTTAAATGAGTCCACTATCCTGGGGGTATGGAAGATCGAAGAGGATGTAAATACTCTTCTGGAAATGGTGGTATTGGATCCGGACGAAAGAAAAAAATACAGGGGATTCAGCAGCACTTCACGAAAGCTTGAATTCCTGAGCGTAAGGGCACTCCTTTCAGAGTTACTGGGAAAAGAGGCAAGGATAGTTTATAACAAGAATAACAAACCATTCCTGAAAGATGGATCAATGTTTATCAGCATTTCCCATTCATATAAGCTTACAGCTATATTATGCAGTGTTAACGAAAGAGTAGGTATTGATCTTGAATATATGAGCGCAAATATCGGGGCCCTGGCTTTTAAATTTCTCAACAGGAAGGAAAAAATCACAAAAAATGCTGATGATAGAAAGTACCATCTCTATATTCACTGGTGCGCAAAAGAATCTCTTTACAAGATTTGTGACAAAGAAGGTATCAGCATAAGAAAGAATTTAACCATAGAACCTTTTGAGGTTAATGAATCAGGAGAGATAAGAGGACAGGTACGTACGGTAAAAATCAATGAGTCATTTGATTTACACTACTCAAGGTACAATAATTATGCAATTGTCTGGACAAAAAAGAACTATGAAACTCACATGATTGATCCAAATCACAAACACGAATGAATATATTTCATTTTCAATCATGCGTGGTTCCATCCGACCATTAAAAATAAATTATATACGGATGAAAACAAATAAATTCCCGGTAAAAAAAAGCATTGCTTTGCTTCTCGACCCCGATAAGGTAAATACAGAATCCATAAATAGCATATTGCAGGTTGCATCGGGACATAAGACAGATTATATTTTTACAGGCGGCAGCCTTACATTCAGCAGTATAGACCGGCTGATTGATTCTGTCAGAAGGCTTTGCTCAATACCTGTTGTTCTTTTTCCAGGTAACCTGTTGCAGCTCAGCCAGAAAGCTGATTATATACTTCTTCTTTCACTTATCTCGGGAAGAAATCCTGAATTGCTTATCGGGAATCATGTCATCGCAGCACCTTTTCTGAAGAATGTCAGGGAAAAACTTATTTCAGTAGGTTATATATTAATTAATTGCGGCCCCAAAACTTCAGTCGAATATATCAGCCAGACTGAAGCTATTCCATCGGATAAACCTGAAATAGCTGTTGCAACAGCCATGGCAGGAGAGATGCTGGGGCTCAGCATGATCTATCTTGAAGCAGGCAGCGGGGCTTCCAATCCAATACCTGGCACAATAATAGAATCGGTACGCAAAAACATTTCAGTTCCACTGGCTGTTGGCGGTGGGATACGACATAAACATGAGATTGAAGAGATCTTCAATGCCGGGGCTGATCTGATAATCCTGGGCAACGGCTGTGAAAAGAACCCTGACCTGCTGGCAGAGGCATGTTCCGTCAGAGACAAAATAAGGTGAATCTTATCTGAACAGTTCAAACATTGGCTCCCCGGTACACGCATTGGGCATCGGAACCTTGCATAGCGATGAAAGAGTGGCTGCAATATCCGTCATATTCACTTTCCTTGTTACCGACGCTCTGTTGATTGTCCACCCATACCATATAAGCGGAACGTGAGAATCATAATCATACGGGGAATTATAATTTGTTACATAATCATCATCTTTCAACACCCACCCCGGATTAAGTGTAACTATAACATCTCCTGATCGCTGAGGGCTGAAATTATTGATGATCCTTTTTAAATTGCCATTTCCATAATCATTAGCTTCAAATGCCGAGTAGGGATATGCAGAAGCAACTCCTGAAAACTGAACAAGAAAACGCGCAACTTTTTTCTGCATATCCTCCAAAGGGATCCTTGCATCTTCAATGAGTGTACGGTTGAGGAATATCTGGTTTTCAGAATATCCTTTTACCCAATCGCCTTCCCCATACATAGCATTGAGATAACTCCTGAGAAGCTGTAGAGCCTGGTTTTGCCTGAAATACCCTGATGGGATACGGTTGTCCTGAAGTATACCGGGGATTTCTGAGATACCATGAGAAGAAGTAAAATAAATCAACACATTCCTTTTACCCAGATGATCATTAAGATATTTTAATAGTGTTTCAATGTCTTTATCCAGCCTGAATATGGCATCCGCCATTTCAACAGATGATGGTCCGAACCTGTGTCCTATGTAATCAGTTGAGGTGTAACAAACAGAAAGGAAATCTGTAACATCATCTTCGCCAAGCTTTTCATTTTCAATAAGTTTAATAGCAAAGTTGGTAGTGTATGTATTTCCAAAGGGTGTCTCCCTGAGCAATGAATAATCACGACCTGTCGCTGTTCTGGGTCGTGCACTCAGCTTCTTTAGATCGTATGGAAAATAGTTTTTTCCGTTGAACCCGGCTTCGTATTTACCGGAATCAGGCTGGCAATCATAGTAATCCTGTAAAGGCATTGACAGCGACCATGAACCACTAAGATATGTTTCAGGGTATTTCATAGCATTAAAGTCGCCAACCCAGGGAGGAATAGAGTCAATATAATATGTACTCGACATCCACGTCCCTGAAATATTATCATACCAGTAAGCGCCATCAGCTGCATGTCCTGCCGTTAATATCACTGGGTTCTCCTTCATCCCCACAGAAAAGACTTTGGCCTTCCTGTTGGTTGCCATCTTAAGCTCATCTGAAAATGTAGATGCCTGCAGGTTAACCGGAGAATGGAGCCCTGATTCATAGCTTCCGCCAACAGGGTTAACAGACAGATCCTTAGTACAATAAATGAGTTCATTTTTGAGAGGCAGATACCAGTTATCTGACGTGATGCCATGAAAGGATGGCTCAGTGCCCGTTGAGATGGTAGCATGCCCGGGAGCCGATTGTAATAACATGTACTGATAAGAGGCATTCTGGAAATAAGTTCCCTCATTAAGCAGCTTGCGTATCCCGTTATCGCTGAACCTGCTCCTGAACTTTTCAATCTGGTCGTACCTTAACTGTTCCACAATTATACCAATAACAAGCTTTGGCTTTTCCGGAGGAATATATGCTTCCTGCCCTGAAATCACTTTATAAACAAATAATAATATAAATGTAACAGTTGTTCTCATCAGAATCTTTTTGCCCACCATAGAATGACTCCCTATTTAAATTTATTTTAATTATCGATTTTCAATAATACCTTAAATGACTCTAATATCCTTATGTTACCCCCACCCCAAGACATTGTCTAAAAAGTTCTTTGCGAGCCCTAGTGCTAACCTTTGTGTGCTTTGTGGTAAAAACTAAATCATTGAACCACAAAGGATCACTAAGTACAACACGAAGTAACACAAAGGAAAAGACCAATCCATATTACTTTTTCAACAACCCCAGAAAAAATTAAAGCTTTCCCCCCTGGGGAGCCTGCCCCACCCCGGCGGGGAAACGGGAAAGGGGGTAAAATGAAAAAATAAGCTTCAAAAGTAGTTTTTTTAAACTGAGATGCAATAGCAAAAAATTAATTATAAAAATGTTCCTTAGCGCCGTATGATTACAAAGCGGCCTTTATCAGAAACACCTGTTTCTTTATTTGTAATTACAAGGGAATAAGCCCCGGAAGCAAGGTTTCTCACGTAAATTACGATTGGTATATCCTCAATAGTATCTTCATAATAGTCAACTATTTTCATACCCAGGGAATTATATATTGCAACATTCACCCTGCCAGTCTGTCTCTCCGGAAGCTTTACGGTCATCATCTCCGATACAGGGTTGGGTGAAATTATCAGAACTGATGTTTTTACCGTATCTGCCGATTTTTCCATCTTCACATCCAGATCTGTTTTTTGCCCGTTGACAACGACCACATTTTCAACTTTTTTATTAATATAACCTGCTGCGGTGAAAATGAGATCCCACGTTCCCGAAGCAATAAGCCGTAAAAATGAACCTGACAAAGTATCTGAATAAATCTGGGAGCTGTCTTTGTCGTGCCCATTAATGAAGATCCTTGCAGGAACAGGCTCACCGGTAATTGCATCGCTTACCATACCATGTATCCCGTATAATCCATTTTCGAGATAACCCAGCAGCGAATGCCAGTTGTAAAGCCATAAAGCTGGCAGATTTGCTGCTGGAGTTATATAGTTGTTGTCGAGCTCAATGGTGACCTCACGGCCCTGTAACTCGTATGTCATAAAATCCTGTCTCCCACCGTTTATCTTATACCATTCATATCCATTGGTCACGCCATCATTTTTAAATGTCATATAACCTGCAACAGCATTAAGATGCACAGTATCAGCATATTTCCTGCTGATATTATAAAACCATTCATCATCGGCATGCAGTCTCGACCACCTGTCCCAGGGATAATTAACAACCTCACTTCCCGCGTGGAAATTTGCAGAAAGAACAAATCTGTGCTTCCGCATAAATTTCATCATATCAAGCGTCTCTTTCTGCTTTACTGTATTCGGAGTCTCCGGGTCAGGAAAATTCCTGTTAAGATCGTATCCGTTGGCATTTTCCCTTACAGGTGAGTAGATGGTGTTTCCTGTTCCGTATGTACCGTCGGGGTTTGCAAGGGGATTGATCCATATCTCCAGGTTATCAACCATGTTTTTAACCCTCCCGGAAGTATTATAGCTTTTAAGCAGATAATCAGCCAGGTGCAGCATCAGGATAAAACCACCTGTCTCATCGCCATGAATCGTGGAGGAATAGAAAACCGCAGGTTCATCTTCGTCAACATTTACATTATCGGAGATCTTCACAGCCAGTACCAGCTTTCCGTATATGCTTGTGCCTATAGTATCGACCCTGCACAGGGAGGGATAGAGTGCCGCGAAACTCTGTAAAATGGAATCATACTGTGTATATGTAGGGTAACTCTCCCACTCCATTGCCTGCTTAATATTGGCAGCCATTACAATACTCTTACTATCAGGCCTTTTCAAAATTTTATACCTGTACTTTTGCTGAATGAACCACTCCACGGTAAGAGGAGACAAGACTATTTCAATGCTTTTTTCCCTGACGGATGAGACAGAAACAATCCCGGATAATTCATTTACTGCAATAGTTCCCGGAAATAGTATTTCTACCTTTGCCTGTCCGTATTCCGTAACCATTTTTCTAAGGGCAATATCGTCAGAACTATCCTGCGAAAAAGATCTGGAGGCCAGGATGGGTAAAAAGAGTAATATAAGAATCAGCCGTTTAGTCATCAAATATTGAACCTGATATGCAGAATATCTCCGTCACCAACAATATAGTTTTTGCCCTCAATTAAAAATCTCCCGGCCTCCTTGCAGGCGTGCTCTGAACCCAGTGTTACAAAGTCATCATATTTCATTACTTCAGCTCTGATGAAGCCTCTTTCAAGATCACTGTGGATCACCCCTGCTGCCTGCGGGGCAGTCATCCCTCTTTTAATGGTCCACGCTCTTATTTCTTTCGGGCCAACAGTAAAAAATGTCTGCAGACTTAGTAACTTATATGCTGCCCTGACAAGTTTATCAACGCCCGATTCATCAAGACCTGCATCTTTTAAAAACGCCATACGATCATCAATATTTTCCAATTCTGCAATTTCAGCTTCAATGGCCCCGGCAATAACCAGTATTTCAGCATCCTGATCCTTAAGGAATTCTTTTACTTGTTCAACATATGCATTTCCCCTAACTGCGGAAGCTTCATCAACATTACACACATAGAGAACAGGTTTCATGGTGAGAAGGAAAAGATCGTCTATATATTTCCTTTCTTCAGGTTTTAACGGAAGTGTGCGGGCATTCCGGAAGTTTTCTATATGTTCTTTGTAGCGGCCTAGTACTTCAAGTCCATGAGTTGCATCCTTGTCACCGGCCCTGGATGCCCGATGGAGTCGTTCAATCTTCTTTTCAACAGATTCAATATCCTTTACCTGCAACTCCAGGTCTATCGTCTCCAGGTCCCTGACCGGATCCACAGACCCGTCGATATGAGGTAACGCTTCATTATCAAAACACCTTAGAACATGTATCAATGCATCGGTGTTCCTGATATCGCCAAGAAATTTATTTCCGACACCTTCACCTTTGTTTGACCCTTTTGCCAAACCGGGAATATCGACGATTTCGACAGTAGTGTGTACAATCTTTTCAGTAACCTGGTGTTTTTCAAGCTCATATAGCCTCCTATCAGGAACCTGCACTACCCCGATATTTGATTTGGTTGCACTGAAGACAAAGGTATTTGTCTCACCTTTGGTGTTTGAGATACAGTTAAAGATCGTTGTCTTTCCGACATTAGTTATCCCTATAATTCCACATTGAAGAGCCATCAGAAAAATCGTTTAATGATAATGGTGTAAAATTATCAATATTCCAGAGCATGAGCAATAATACTATTAAATTGTTTATAGCAGTAAATATATTGTGTCAACTAGCTCTGAAAGAGCCATATGTGAATAAATCCCGGTGCCAACCGGGGGTCATTCATATTCAGCCACTTTCTTGGCTCTGCTTCCTCACAATCAAGTCTCCCATAATAAATTATTAAATAAGTCTGTTAACTTTAAACCTTTTGGCATTTTATTCATCAAAGTAAAAAACTTAACCCTGATTGGGCAACATAAATACTGATAATGATATTCTTCAACTCCTTAAAGATGATGTTAATAAGGGGTTCAGGGTTATTGTTGAAAAGTATAGTTCGAAATTATACTGGCATATTCGCCGGCTTGTAATTCTTCATGAAGATGCCGATGATGCCCTGCAAAATACATTTATCAGTGCGTGGCGCAATATTAGTGAATTCAGGAACGAAAGCGCTCTTTACACATGGCTTTATGCCATTGCTACCAACGAATCTCTTGCACTTCTGAACAGACGAAAAAAGAATGCATCAATTTCTCTTGATGATATAAGCAGCTTCTTTGAAAATTCAATCGAAGGCAGTACCTGGTTCGACGGCGATGAGGCCCAGGTAAAACTTCAGAACGCGATTTTGCAGCTTCCTGAGAAACAACGTATCGTCTTCAACCTTAAATATTTTGAAGAGCTGACCTATGAGGATATGAGTAGCGTTCTGAAAACCTCGGAGGGTGCATTGAAAGCATCTTATCACCATGCCGTAAAAAAAATTGAAAAAATATTGGGAGATAATTAAACCTTTTTGATACTTAACTATCTAAATAAGTGATGAAAACTATCAATGACATACCGGGGAAAAATCCTTTCAAAGTACCTGAAAACTACTTCGAAAAGGTGAATCAGAAGATTCTTTCCGAAACTGCGGATGTTGAGAGCAGACCTTCAAAGGAAGTAGTATACAGCAGACTGGGGCCTTTCCTTGCTGTTGCAGCTTCCGTGGCATTTTTTGTGCTGTTAAGTTATGCCCTGGTCAGGATAATACATACCGGTAATGAGAACGAAGTATTGCCTGTTATCAGTCTTGAGGAGTTTTCCGAAGAATATCTTAATGATATTGATATTACTGAGCTTGAGCAGGATGCTGCCCAGGCAGTGATGTACGACGACATGCCTGCCGTAAGCTCACAAGATATTATTGATTATCTTGTACTTGATAATCTTGATCCAAATGAAATATATGAAATTTTATAAGCCCGGAATAATGAGACAAAGAGCTGTTATTTTATTAAAAATAATGATTTTATCCTGTACCATGGCTGCTGCCCAGAATCCTGGTATGGAGAGACTGAACGCTTACAAGATTGCCTTTTTCACAAAAAGGCTTAATCTTACACCACAGGAAGCAGAGAAATTCTGGCCGGTCTATAACGAATTCCAGGCTCAGAAAACCCAGATCCAGCTGGAGAAGGCTTCACTCATGAGGACATTTAATCAGGGTGAAAGCACACTGAGTGATGAGCAGATTGCAGAGCTGGGCAATAAATATTGTGCTGCAATAGTACAGGAATCAGCGCTGGCAGTTAAGTATCATAAGATGATGATGGAAATACTTCCGCCTGCTAAAGTAATGAGGTTATATCAGGTTGAAAACCAGTACAGACTGCAACTGCTTAATGAACTAAGGGATAACAGGCCTGCCATGGACAACCCGCGGGGACCTGGAAGAAAACAGTTCTGATTATTTAAAGAAGGAGGCCAGTTCCATCAGTCCGGTTTTAACCTGTTCGCCGGTCTGCATATTTTTGATTGTTACCTGGTTATATGTTATTTCATCCTCCCCGGCAATAAGAACATAAGTTATCTTTTTGGAATCGGCATAAGCCATCTGTTTCTTAATTTTTGCAGGTTCCGGATATATCTCCGCTGAAATGCCAAGCTTATGAATCACATCGAGGATCTTAAGGTTATAATCCAGCTCCTTATCCCCGAAGTTAACAACCATAACTGACTGCCCATGAGCTTTCAGAGTTTCAAACCTGTTAAGATGCATCAGTACGTCGTAAATCCTGTCGGCTCCAAAAGAGACTCCTACACCGGATACTCCCTGCATTCCGAAGATACCTGTAAGATCATCATACCGTCCACCTCCGCATATACTGCCTATATTAACATCTTTTGATTTTACTTCAATAATTGCTCCGGTATAATAATTTAATCCCCTTGCAAGGGTCAGGTCGAGTTCAAAAGCGGAATTCAAACTGAATTTATCAATATAACCAACCAGAGTACGCAGTTCTGAAATACCTTTCATCCCGGTTTCTGAAGATGCCAGAATATCTTCAAGTTTTTTAAGCTTTGCATTAGTGTTGCCTGTAAGGTTAAGTACAGGTCGCAGTTTTCCTATTGCAGATGCGGATACACCTTTTCCTTTAAGCTCCTCAATAACAGCATCAAAACCTATCTTATCTATCTTGTCAATAGCTATTGTTATATCGGTTATCCTGTCAGATTCTCCCGACATTTCTGCTAAACCCGAAAGTATTTTCCGATTATTTATTTTAATTACAGTATTAATATCAAGCCGTGAAAAGACTTCATCAATTATCTTAATTAGCTCAAATTCATTTAGCAATGAGTCGCTTCCGATGACATCGACATCGCACTGAAAGAATTCACGATATCGTCCTTTCTGTGGCCTGTCGGCTCTCCATACAGGCTGAATCTGGTATCTTTTAAAAGGAAAGACAATTTCGTCGCGATGTTGTACGACATACCTGGCAAAAGGCACGGTAAGATCGTATCTCAATCCTTTTTCGCATATCAGAGATGAGAGTCTGCCGGTCTCTCTTTTAAGAAGATCGTCATCGCCGGCAGCAGAAAGAAAATCGCCTGAGTTCAGTATCCTGAAAAGAAGCTTATCCCCTTCTTCCCCATATTTCCCCAGAAGGGATGAAAGGTTTTCCATTGCAGGCGTTTCGATAGGCTGATAACCATATAATCTGAATACCTGCCGGATGGTATCAAAAATATATTCCCGTCGGATCATCTCTGAGGGAGAAAAATCGCGGGTTCCTTTTGGGATCGATGGTTTTGATGACATGGAGTAAAGATAAAAGATAAAAGACAATGAACAAAGGAAAAAAGACAAAGGACATGGCTGAGTGTAAAGAAATTAGCCCATTGGCTAATGATAGCGAAGAGCTTACCCCGCTTCTACGGGGAGCCAGGCTGGAGCCAGGCTGGAGCCTTGGCGAAGGCGAAATGGCGCAAAGGCAATGCGACTTAAATGCCCATCGGTTAAACGTAGCAATGAACCTCAGAACAGGCGGGCTGTCGTACCAATGTGCCGCTGAATCTCTATACAGTCACACAATCGAACTTGTTTAAAACAATTCCGGTACATGGGTCTGCTCGTCCTTGGGGGGCCTTACGTATGCTTTATCATACTTCAGCTGAGGCAGTTTGAATGGTTTAGGAGTCAGATCTTCATAGGGGATAAGCGAAAGCAGATGACTTATGCAGTTCAGTCTCGCACGTTTCTTATCGTCTGCCTCCACCACATACCAGGGCGATTGTTTTGTATCTGTATATGAGAACATTTTATCTTTAGCCATTGAATATTCCACCCATTTATCTCGCGATTCCACATCCATGGGACTTATCTTCCATCTTTTTGTCGGATCACTTATCCTGTCCTGGAAACGTTTCTCCTGCTCATGATCACTAACTGAAAACCAGTATTTTACAAGGACAATCCCGGCTCTGATAAGCATTCTCTCAAATTCGGGACACGACCGCAGGAACTCCTCATACTCTTCGTTGGTACAAAATCCCATAACTTTTTCAACTCCCGCCCTGTTATACCAGCTCCTGTCGAACAGTACTATCTCACCACCTGCCGGAAAATTGGGCACATATCTTTGAAAATACCACTGAGTTTTCTCCTTTTCTGTTGGGGTTCCAAGTGCAACAACCCTGCATATCCTTGGATTCAGGCAACCTGAAATGGTTTTAATTACGCCTCCTTTACCGGCAGCATCCCGCCCTTCAAATACCACTACTACTTTCAGCTTCTTTGTCTTAACCCATTCCTGTAACTTAATCATTTCAATTTCTAGCTTCTGAAGTTCTTTCAGATAATGCTTTTTCTTCATTTTCTTATGCTTCTCATCCTCCACATCATGATACAGATCAGCTTTATCAAATTTTTCCTTCTTTACTTTCAGTGTCTCTTTTTTGACACTACCTGATTTTTTCTTTTCTACCATAACTCTAAAAATTAAAGAGATAGAAATTTACAATCTTTTTTTCAACAAAGGAAATTTATTGTGAATAGACTATCAAAAAGTTCCTCCTTGCCCTCGAACCGCGCGTCAGTTGCTACGCGTCATCCGGTTGTCATTTGGCCTTCGGCCGTCATTTGCGCTTCGCGCGTCATTCAATTGATTACTGCATTACAACTGAATGACCATCGAATGACCATCGAATGACCACCGAATGACCACCGAATGACCACCGAATGACCACCGAGTGACCATCGAATAATTACTGAATGACTATTGGATAAATGGTATCGACAATGGATATTTGAACGTTTCGCCTTTGGAGCCTTTTATACTTGCGATAATTATGCAGATAACTTTTAGAACACCCAGGAACATAACAATCGGAATGCCTATAATAATAAAGCATAATGGTATGGCAAGAACCATGTAAAGCAGCATCGACAACTGAAAATTCATGGAAGCTTTTCCATTCTGGTCGACCCATAACGACTCATCTTTCCTGGTTAACCAGCAGATAAGCGGCCCGATAATACCTCCAAATGGGAAAAAGAAACCTGCAAAGGCTGAGAGATGGCAGAGCATAGCCCAGTTCCTTTCTGATTCTGATAATGGTCTGATCTCTTCCATGTTATTTACTGTTTATTAAAAAGACGGCATTTTTTTGTCTTTGATGCATCAATCGAACCTAGCAAGGCGTTTCAGATCAGAGGGTAAGAATCTGTTAGGATCATCTTTGTCAATTTTATGCATATTATAGTAATACATATTCGCATCGTCGGTACCAATAAGCATTTTAAAACAATAACCCTCATCTTGCTTTTCACCTACCGGACCAACCTTATGGAGGATCACTGTGTTCGGAGCTTTAGTCTCAATTGCCTTAACAATCGCTTCTTCAGGAACAATCTCGATCTTGTTTGAATAAATTGCTTTTATTCTTTCTATGGTCGATATTTCCGGAGAAAGATCTTCCTGCTTCACAAGGATTGTCTTTGTGGCAAGCAGGGGAACATTCTCGTTATAAAACTTGAGATATTTCCTGCCAGTCTTGGAAGGATCCTCCATGATAAGCTGAGCATGCTTCTGCATGAACTCAAGGATTGCTCCCAGTTTATATCCGTATTCCAGATCATCTTCCCCGGCAAAAGAGAGCGGAACAGCGCATATCTCAGGCATTTCACCAAGCTTGTTTACATTCTTCCCCTGGAGCAGATTAATGAAATTAAATACCGAATTCGATTTATCCTTCTCATAATTCGTTTCAGTAAGAACGATGAATGAATATGCCGGTTTCAGCCTTCTTGTATTAAATTCTCCGACATCTATAAATTCATATGGTGTAACTTTCCAGTACTCCTTCATCGCAGCTTTTATAAAAGAGTTAAATGAAGAAAAAGGATCATCCTCCAGGACAACACATGTTTTTGATTCTCCAAACTGTTTTATTTCAGTCTTGCTGGGGAATGGAGCCTGTGCACTTAAAAAAAACGGGCAAATAATTAAGAAAAGAACAAATAACAATTTTTTCATATATTATTTATTTTCAGGTATATACAATGGATTATTCTCATTATACTTACGAATGTAGACAAACATGAGATCCTTTCTCTTCTTCCTTGGGAGCTTCATAAATTCTTCATACAGCTGGCTATCTTTCATGAGCAGTAATTCTGTATTCTCAAGATCAAAATCAAGTACTTTACCTGATTCAAAGTCAAAAATGAACTGCTTTACTTCATTCCTGGTCATATTGGTTCTTGAATATGGCGAATAATAAGATCCATAAGGATAGTAATAACTTCCATATCCGAAAGGAGAATAATATGAATAGGGATCGTAGTAGCCATAGGGAGAATTGTAATATCTTGGATCAGTAGTAGTTACGTCGGCCACAAAATGACAAATGCTTCCCACAAATGTGATCCGGTTAAACTCTTCCTGTACCTGGATATATAAAACACCGTTGCGGGAATAACCCCAGATATTGTTTTTGGGCACTTCCTGCCTTATACCCATTGCATCATAAAAATAGATCTTATCCGATTCAAGGAGCTTTTTAAAGAATTCCCTGTCGTTGTAATCAGTAGAGGTAAGAAGTTTTGCTTTTGGAATCGGACTATTCTCTTTAACCTGATTAAAATTAAGGTATATGCCATCCTTAAACCTGAAATCGGGTGTGAACTTCACCATTCCTTCCTTCTCCTGGCCACTTGATTGCAACCAGAAACCCGGAAGAATAAGAATTGCTAAGAACAATAACCTCCTGGGAAGAAATTTCATAATAAAAGTATTTTTCTTACTCCGCTCAAATTTCGTACCGTAATGACAAAATTAACGATTTCACCGAAATGTCGTAAATTTCAGGTGATGTATATTTATTATATATTTTGATTAAATTTACAAAATTCAATTATAAAATATGGTAAGAGATACCGGAAATAGCAATAATAATGATATAAATAAATCTGCCGGTGAATTTTACGAAAAAAAACTGAAGAGTATTGAATTATTTGCATATTCCGCTTTATCAGGATTGATAATTTCCATCTTGCTAATCACCTTCAATTTCAGGCTCCTGACCGGTGTGGTAATAATTATCACAGCATGTCTGGGAATTCTTGCTGTTAAAAAAACTATTACTCTGTTAAACAGTGCAAAAAAATCTTTAAATGATGTGTCATCTTCAAATGAAAAAAAGGATGATGTGATCACCGATTTCTCGCATAAGATAAGGGAACCACTTAACAACCTTGTTATCATTACTGATATGCTTATGGAATCTGGTCTGGAGAAGAAACAAAAAGAGCTTCTTGAGACTTTTATGGCTTCCACAAATAACATGGTAACAACTGTCAATGAATTGACAATGCAATCGGCAGGGAACCTGAGCTTCGAGACAAGAAAACGAATCAGGTTCAGTCTGTTATCGACAATTCAGAATACTATTGACCTTTACGGGCTTAAAGACAAGGCAAGCATAGATTTCATTCTGAATAAAAAAGAATTCAGCGACTTTGACTGCTACGGGGATCCAATAATATTGAAACAGATCTTTCTCGATATCTTTAATACTGTTGAAAATCAAAATAATGGCAGATTAACAAAGGTTACAATAAATCTGAAAAAAGAGAAAGAATCGGGTAATGAGAGTTTTGTGGGATTGAGGATCCAGACTGATAAAAATATAGTACTGATTGACGAAGAAAATAAAGAGCATAACCTTGCTGCAAAATTAATTTCAAACAGCAAGGGTTACTATAGTCAGGAATTCGGCAATAACTATACTGTACTTAATATAACATTACCGTTTACCCATATAATATTTGAACCGAAACATCATATCGCCTCTCAGAAAATTGAAGAACTTACACAGAAGGAAAAAATCCGAAAGGAACTTAAAGACATTAAAATACTGCTTGTTGAAGATAACCTGATAAACCAGAAGATCACCCATCTCACACTTAAACCACTGGTAAACAGTATTGATACAGCTTCCAATGGTAAAGAGGCCCTTGATAAGTTCGGAACAGCAAATTACGACATTATACTAATGGATATCCAGATGCCGGTAATGAGTGGTCTTATAGCAGCTGAAAAAATCAGGGCGCTGGAAGCCAGCACTAATACTCATATCCCGATAATTGCAATAACTGCAAATGCAATGCTCGGTGATAAGGAAAAGTGTTTATCGGCTGGTATCGATGACTATATAAGTAAACCATTTCAGCCTTCAGCCCTGCTGGATCTGATAAAAAAATATCTCTAAGAGTTACCTGACAAAGGCCTGAAGCCTATAACCATCATATCATCTACCTGAGGAGTCTTTCCCATCCAGGTTCTCATATTCTCTTCAAGGATGGTTTTCTGATCATCAACAGGGAAATTATGTATAGTCATGAGCAGATACCTGAACCTCCTGTACATGAACTTTTTATTCTCTGTTCCACCAAACTGGTCGGGATATCCGTCAGAAAAGAGATACAATATATCATCCGCCTTAAGATCAATAAGGTTCAGGGTATACGGTTTGCCAACAGGATTCATTCCGATAATATATTTGTCTCCCTTCATCTCAATAAGAGTGTTGTCACGGATAAGATAAAGCGAAAAGAAAGCGCCTGAAAATTCAATTTTCCTCCTTTTCATATCAATAATGCAGAGACCTATATCCATCCCATCCCTGATTATTGTTCCGATATTCTTTTCCCTGGCAAATGTTTTTTCCAGACCCTTGTTAACTACTGCCAGTATCGCTGGTGGCTCTTCAATATTGTCTTCATTTATTGTTTTTTCAATGATTTCCAATCCTATCATCGACATAAGGGCTCCAGGGACACCATGACCTGTACAATCTGCCGCCACAACAAAAATCTTTTCACTCTTCTCACCTATCCAGTAGAAATCGCCGCTGACTATATCTTTTGGCCTGAAGAAAATAAAAGAATCCTTTAAATGCTTACGGAAATAATCCTCAGAAGGTAATAATGCTTCCTGTATTCTTTGAGCATATATTAAACTGTCAGTAATGTTTTTATCTCTTATTTCCAGTTTGATCTTTTGTTTTTCTATCTGATCCAGAGCCTGTTCCTTGTCCTTAAGAAGCTTCCTGGTTTTAATAAGCCTCCTTGTCTGAGACATTACCACCAGATAGACAAAAGCAAGCAGCAAGGCACTGTAAAGGATAAAACGGTATGGAGAAGAAATAGTATTACCATCCATTGTATCCTGGTATACTTCCGGGAAGATTCCGGTCAGAAACAAAATCATTATATAATTATATGTGACATCGAGAAATCCCATCCGACTCACAAAAATAGTCTAAAAATCGGTTTATGAGACCTCTAAGCTTCCGAAAACAGGTATCAGGGATTCACAGATACCTCATCATTTCCATCTCTGCGAAGTCTCCGGTTTTTACATGACGGAGACACAAGGAAAGGTCCGATATTGAGAGATTCCCATTTCCGGTCAACAGCATTAACCGTCTCTTCAGAAGAAACGACAACATTGGGCCATCTCCGGGGAAAGCCATAGTTGTGAAATGCCTTTATTGTCCCGTCGAGAAAAAGGAGATTATCAGAAATAAGCTCAATATCACGACGGGGATCAGAATTTCCCAGGATCAGCCAGGCAGCTGTAAATAAATCACTTAAATCAAGCGTATGGTCAACTGCAATTATCAGTTTTAATCCTTCAGGATTAATTTCCCTGATCTCTTTCTTTAAATCATCCACAGCGCTGGAATTACTCTCCTGGTTCACCCCTGCTACCATGACAGGCAGACCACTGACAAAGTGCTGGTTGGTACATTTCTCCGACATCTTAATTCTGAGACTCTCCGGAACCTCTTCCGATATCATGATCTCACCGTTCGAATCATTATTTCTCCCCGATAACTCGTCCTTCAACTTAACTGAAGCATCAACACCAAGCTTACCTCCCAATGAAAAGGTATCCGATGCATGATCAAGAACATCAAGGGGACCTGAGTTGAATAACAAATCAGATCTGAAATCGGTATTTTCAAAAATATGCTCAGCCACTTCCCGGTAATTCCTGATATTAGTTTCACCGCTGACTACCACAAGATATTTGGTAAACATCATCTGGCCAGCTCCGAACAGAGAGCTTATAACTTTTTTCCCCTGGCCGGGGTACGATTTTTTTATTTTTACAATTACCAGGTTATGTGCAACACCGGCATCGGGCATATGGAAGTCTTCAATTTCTGATTGTAAAGCAAGCTTCAGAGGAGCAAGGAATATTTTTTCAGTTGCTTTTGTAAGCCAGGCATCTTCCATAGGGGGGATGCCCACGACTGTTGCAGGATAAACTGCTTTTTCCGAATGGGTAATACAGGTGACATGAAAACGAGGGTACCAGTCAGCCAGGGAATAAAATCCTGTATGATCTCCGAATGGACCCTCCCATACAGGTTCCTCTTCAGGATCTACATAACCTTCAATAACGATATCAGCATCGTAAGGCACATAAAGATCATTAGTAATACACCTGACAAGTTTTACCTTTTTTTTCCTCAGGAACCCTGCAAGTATGTATTCATCAATATTTTCGGGCAGAGGAGCCGTAGCAGCATAAGTATATACAGGGTCTCCGCCAAGGCCGACTGAAACCGGCATTCTTTTACCGGCTTTTTTCCATGCATCAAAATGGTTTGCGCCTGTTTTATGAAGCTGCCAGTGCATCGCAGCAGTTTTCTTATCGAGTATCTGCATCCTGTACATTCCCACATTTGTTTTGCCTGTTAAAGGATGTACAGTATGCACCATTGGCAGTGTTATGAACCTCCCGCCGTCGAAAGGCCAGCATTTAAGCACAGGCAAGATGGAAAGGTCAGTATCTTTTATAATTATTTTCTGACAGGCACCGTTGCCCCTCACCCTTACCGGAAGATATCCGGTAATCCTAATAAGATCAGTAACAGACGATATCTTTTTCAAAAAATTACCACCGGAATTCGACAGGGTCTCAAATAAAGAGACAATATCTTCAGCTGCTTCATCAAGGTCTTTTCTTCCCAATGCCATGGCAATTCTTTTGTCAGAAGCAAAAGCATTTATCAATAAGGGGAATCTGGTACCCGTATTTTCAAAAAACAATGCTTTACCTCCGTTCTTTGTAATGCGATCGGTAATTTCCGCTATTTCAAGAACAGGATCTGCAAATGTTTTAATACGATGCATATCCCCAAGTTCTTCCAGACGGTTTATATAACTTGCCAATCCTGAATATGCCATGCAATTGTAATTGAAGGTAAATATATTCAATAAGGAGGAATCAATAAAAGAATATATTGAAAAAGAGGCGGATGGTAATATATAAAAACAATAATGGGAACCATTCACTAGGAGTAGTTCCCATTCACCGTTTGCAACCGAAGCTGCATACGGCGTCGGATTACTGTTATTATGACCGGCTGCATTCCAGGTCTTACGATCTGTACCTGCAACCCTGGGCCTTCCGGCTTAACCTGTTATAGAAAAACCTTCCGGCTGTCCTTTTTTTACGTCTTGCGACGCAACTTCCAGGACGAAGTGTCTTTCAGGCGCTGATGTTCATTTCCCGAAGGTCATGGCACCAGTTTCAGTCCATTCCGGGCCGAAGCCCTTCTTTTTCTGAAGCCCTGTGACTCAATCTTGAAAGAACGTTTCCGGTTTTCTCGACTTACTGAACACCCGGGATCGGCTTTTGACCGGGTTCCCTTCGTTCAGACTCCGGCTCTCTTGATGCGCAGACCCGAGGGTCTGACCGAATCGGATTGTGTTTCATTTAAGTAACCTTTTCCGGTTCCACATCGTTTGAGCAGCCTTTTATCGCTCACCCGATAGACCAAAATTAATGTAAGAATGTCAAAAAACAATACTATGAGACCCGTTGTTGTGAACCTGATATAAACAGGAGTTTTCAACAATTGTTAATAACGTCGGAAAGCCCCTATGGATAACTACTTCCTATACCCATACACCGCAAGGTCTCCAAGAGCCTCCTCGATCCTGAGCAGCTGGTTATATTTAGCCATCCTGTCTGTACGGCTGCACGATCCGGTTTTAATCTGTCCCGAATTGGTTGCGACTGCTATGTCAGCAATAGTTGAATCTTCAGTTTCACCTGAACGGTGCGAAGTGACAGTAGTATAACCAGCTCTGTGAGCCATCTCAATGCAATTAAGCGTTTCGGTAAGAGTACCGATCTGGTTAACCTTTATAAGAATGGAATTGGCACAGCCAAGATCTATTCCTTTTTTAAGATAGTCGACGTTGGTTACAAACACATCATCGCCCACTATCTGGCATTTTTTACCTATTCTTTCTGTAAGCATTTTCCAGCCATCCCAATCACTCTCTGCCATACCGTCTTCAATTGAATCGATAGGATATTTACTTATAAGTTTTTCAAAATAATCGACCTGTTCCTTTGATGTTTTTCTGGCTCCTTTTGGTCCTTCGAACTTTGAATAGTTATACATTCCATTCTCATAAAACTCAGAAGCAGCCGGATCAAGAGCTATAGTAACATCGACACCGGGCTTATATCCGGCATCTGTAATTGCCTTAAGAATTGTATCAAGAGCATCTTCTGTTCCGCCAAGAACAGGAGCAAAACCGCCCTCATCACCTACTGCAGAACTTAATCCGCGATCTTTAAGGACCTTCTTTAATGAATGGAAGACCTCGGCTCCCATACGTAAGCCTTCGCTGAAAGTGGGTGCGCCTACGGGTCTGATCATAAATTCCTGGAAAGCAATCGGGGCATCGGAATGTGACCCTCCATTAATAATGTTCATCATTGGTACAGGAAGGATAACAGCATTGGTACCACCTATATAGCGGAATAACGGTAAACCGTGAAGCGTAGCAGCTGTTTTGGCAACTGCCAGGGAAACACCAAGTATGGCATTTGCTCCCAGATTGCTCTTGGTCTTCGTTCCGTCAAGTTCTATCATTTTTTTATCAATGCCTGCCTGATCGGTAACATCCATCCCCATTATCTCTTCAGCAATGACATTGTTTACATTGTGGACAGCTTTAAGTACTCCCTTTCCCATGTAACGTGTTTTATCGCCATCCCTCAACTCGAGGGCTTCATTTTCTCCTGTTGATGCACCAGACGGTACAGCAGCGCGGCCAAAATATCCGCTGGCAGTTGTCACATCAACTTCAATTGTAGGATTGCCGCGGGAATCAAGAATCTCACGAGCATGTACACTAACTATTTGACCCATAGGTATTTAAATTTTTATTAAACAATGGTGCAATATACAAAAAAAGGGATAATGACTGTTACAGCTTATCCCTTTCAATTTAAAATATTTTATTTTTTCATTTTTCTTCTTCAGTGCCTGGATCTTCATTTGTTTCAGCAGTTTCAGAAGCAGATTCTTCAGTCTTTTTACTCTTTTCATTAACCGGCTTTGCTCCAACCGTTTTTTCAGTTTTTTCTGGTACAACAGCTTCGGTTTTCTTCTTTGATGATCTTCTCCTTCTTGTAGTTTTACCTTTTGCAGCTTCACCACCTCCCAGCATTGCCTCGTTATAATCGACAAGCTCAAGAATGCACATTTCCGCGTTATCGCCTAAGCGGTTACCTATCTTCAATATCCGGGTATAACCTCCGGGCCTGTCACCAACTTTTGGGGAAATCTCCCTGAATAATTCAGATACCGCCGTTTTATCCTTGAGGTAGCTGAATACAATTCTCCTGGAGTGTGTTGAATCTTCTTTCGATTTAGTGATCAGTGGTTCAACAAATGTTTTCAGTGCTTTTGCTTTAACTGTTGTTGTCGTAATCCTTTTATGCATTATAAGGGATGAAGCCATGTTGGCAAGCATTGCTTTCCTGTGTGAACTTGTTCTTCCTAAATGATTTATTACTCTTGAATGTCGCATCTCTATATATCCTCAAACAGTTTCAAATTAATCTTTTTCTAACTTATATTTGCTCACATCCATGCCAAATGAAAGGCTCATTGACTCCAGCAGTTCATCCAGCTCAGTAAGTGATTTCTTGCCAAAATTCCTGAATTTAAGGAGATCATTTTTATTGAACTTCACGAGGTCGCCAAGTGTTTCAACTTCAGCAGCCTTAAGACAGTTAAGGGCCCGTACTGAAAGATCGAGGTCGACAAGTTTTGTTTTCAGGAGCTGTCTCATATGCAGAACTTCCTCGTCAAACTCTTCATTGGCCAGCTTATCATCCGAATCGAGGGTTATTTTTTCATCGGAGAATAGCATGAAGTGATATATAAGTATTTTGGCTGCCTCTTTAAGAGCATCTTTGGGATGTATTGATCCGTCAGTTTCGATCTCAAAAAGAAGTTTCTCATAGTCTGTCTTTTGCTCAACACGGTAGTTCTCTACGGTATACTTAACATTACGAACCGGAGTGAAAATTGAATCAATAGCTATAAGACCGAATTCGGCATCGGCCGGTTCATTTTCTTCAGCAGGGACATAACCTCTTCCTTTACTGATTGTAAATTCAATCTGAAGCTTGACATCAGATTCCATTCTGAATATAACCAGTTCAGGATTAAGCACTTCAAAATTGCTGAGAGCACTGTTGAGATCACCGGCTTTGAATGCATCCTTATTATGCATCTTAACCGTTACTTTCTCATGATCAGCATCTTCAACGATTCTTCTAAACCTGACCTGCTTAAGGTTCAGGATAATCTCGGTTACATCTTCAATGACACCTGTAATGGTAGAAAACTCATGATCAATTCCTTCGATCTTCACCGTTGTGATTGCAAAACCTTCAAGTGAAGAGAGAAGAATTCTTCTCAAAGCATTTCCCACAGTAATGCCATAGCCAGGTTCAAGAGGACGAAACTCGAATTTTCCGAGTTTGTCATCCGATTCCAGCATTATTACTTTATCGGGTTTCTGGAATGATAAAATGGCCATAGAGATAAATATATATTATTACTTTGAATACAATTCTACAATAAGTTGTTCTTTTATATCTTCCGGAATATCAGCGCGTTCAGGCACATTCATAAATTTACCGGCCATTTGGGTATCATCCCATTCAAGCCATGCAAGTTTGGAAGATTTTCTTGTTGTAAGTGAATCAATAATTATTTCAAGAGATTTTGATTTCTCACGAACACCGATGATATCGCCGGGTTTGACCTGAAATGAAGGTATATTGACAACATCACCGTTAACAGTTATATGACGATGTGAGACCAGCTGCCTGGCGCCTGCCCTCGAATGAGCAACACCAAGACGATAAACAACATTATCCAGACGCGATTCAAGAAGCTGAAGGAGTACCTCACCGGTAACACCTTTTGTTCTTGATGCTTTTTCGAAGGTATTACGGAACTGACGTTCCAGGACACCATATGTGTATTTAGCTTTCTGTTTTTCTCTCAGCTGAATACCATATTCCGACGTTTTCTTCCTTTTCTTATTTATTCCATGCTGGCCGGGAGGAAAATTCTTTCTTTCCAGGTGTTTGTCGGGACCAAAAATAGGATCCCCGAATTTTCTTGCGACTCTTGATTTTGGGCCGGTATATCTTGCCATTTCTATATTAATTTATATCTGACTATTCTAAGTTTAAATTGTGTTATACTCTTCTTCTGCCGGGAGCCCTGCACCCATTATGAGGCATAGGTGTTACATCCACTATCTCGGTAACTTCGATACCAACATTTGAAATTGCCCTGATAGCTGATTCACGTCCGGAACCAGGCCCTTTCACAAATACCTTTACTTTTTTAAGTCCAAGATCATAAGCTACTTTACTACATTCTTCAGACGCCATCTGTGCTGCATAGGGGGTGTTTTTCTTGGAACCTTTAAAACCCATCTTACCTGCGGAAGCCCATGATATAACCTGACCTGAATTATTGGTCAGTGTAATAATAATATTATTGAATGATGAATGAACATGTGCCTGGCCTGATGGTTCTACCTTAACGATCCTCTTTTTTAATGCTCCTGTCTTCTTTGCCATAATCTATTTATTTAGTAGCTTTTTTCTTGTTTGCAACAGTCTTCTTTCTGCCTTTACGTGTTCGCGCATTGTTTTTTGTACTCTGTCCTCTTACCGGGAGTCCTATTCTGTGACGAACACCACGATAACAGCCGATATCCATAAGTCTCTTAATGTTCATCTGGGTTTCTGAACGGAGCTCTCCCTCGAGTTTATAAAAATCGTTAAGGACACGGCGGATAGTATTTATCTGCTCGTCAGTCCATTCCTCAACCTTCGCGTTTCTGTCAACGCCGGCTTCATCCAGCACTTTCTGGGCAGTACTTCTGCCAACCCCGTAAATATAAGTAAGGCCAACTTCGCCTCTTTTATGTCTTGGTAAATCCACACCAACTATACGTGCCATATAACTTTTCTTAAATTGAGTTGCAAAATTAATTAAAATTATCCCTGCCTTTGTTTGAACTTGGGATTTTTCTTATTTATAACGTAAATGCGTCCTTTTCTTTTGACTATTTTACAGTCAATACTACGCTTTTTTACAGATGCTCTTACTTTCATTATTTTAATATTTCTATTTATACCTGAATGTTATTCTTCCTTTTGTCAGATCATATGGTGACATTTCAACCTTCACTTTATCGCCGGGTAATATCTTTATATAATGCATTCTCATTTTCCCTGAGATATGTGCAGTAATGACATGTCCATTCTCAAGCTCAACCCTGAACATCGCATTCGAAAGGGCTTCAATGATAGTGCCGTCCTGCTCTATTGATGGTTGTTTAGCCATATGATTACATTTTATTTAAAACTTCTTCAATAAATTCAAATGTTGTCAATACGTCTGCTTTTCCTTTATCTATTGCGACAGCATATTCAAAATGTGCCGAAGCTTTTCCATCCGCGGTTTTAATAGTCCATCCGTCGTTCATCTGTATAGTCTCTTTTCTGCCGAGGTTAATCATCGGTTCTATACAGATAACCAGTCCTTTTTCCATTTTTGGCCCTGTGCCTTTCTTCCCGAAGTTAGGTACTTCAGGAGGTTCGTGCAATTTTTTACCCAGGCCATGGCCAACCAGTTCCCGGACAACTGAAAACCCTCCGCTCTCAGCTTTGGTCTGAACTGCAGCTGAAATATCGCCAATTCTGTTTCCGGCTGTTGCTGCCAAAACGCCTTCCTCAAGTGAAGCTCTTGTATATTCAAGCAGCTTTTTTAACTCAGGGCTGATCTCACCAACTGCAAATGTAAAGGCACTGTCGCCATACATATCGTTTAGGATCACCCCACAGTCCACCGAGATAATATCTCCTTCTTTCAGTGTATATCCTGACGGAATACCATGAACCACTTCATCATTGACTGACGTACAGAGGGTGTTTGGAAACCCGCCATATCCCTTGAACGCCGGTACCGCATCATGATCGCGGATATAAGTCTCGGCAATAGTGTCGAGATAAAGAGTGGTTACCCCGGGTTTTATGTATGTAGCAATCTCGCCAAGTGTTCTCGACACCAGCATATTGCTCTCTTTTAACAACCCTACCTCTTCATCAGTCTTTAAATACAACATCAAAGAACGTAATACTTATTTATATAGATGAACCACCACCAGTTCTGCCCTTAATACGGCCCGATTTCATCAGTCCGTCATAATGTCGCATAAGCAGGTGACTCTCAATCTGTTGCAATGTATCAAGAACAACCCCTACAAGGATCAGTAGCGATGTCCCACCATAAAATTGCGCAAACCGGGGTGTAACTCCGGCTTTTACTGCAACGGAAGGAAGGATAGCAATAATTGCCAGGAATATTGAACCGGGCAACGTGATCCTCGACATGATCTGATCAAAAAATTCCACAGTTTTCCTTCCGGGCTTTATACCAGGAATAAATCCTCCATTCTTTTTCATATCCTCTGCCATCTGAACAGGATTGATTGTGATAGCAGTGTAAAAATAAGTGAAAGCAATTATAAAGATTGCCGTAACCAGGTTATACCAGAAGCCGTACATATTTGAAAATGCCACAACAAATCCCGAGCTGGAACTTGAATAACCTGCGATAATAATTGGGAGCATCATAATTGCCTGGGCAAATATAATCGGCATTACTCCTGCAGCATTTACCTTAAGAGGTATATACTGGCGAACACCACCATACTGTTTATTGCCGATAATTCTTCTCGCGTACTGAACCGGAACACGTCGCGTACCCTGAACAAGCAAAATTGTCCCAAGGATAACAACAAACCACAGTACAATTTCTACGATAAGTGCTACAGGGCCGCCTGCTCCGTTGAGTCTTGCTCCGCTTTCAAATATGAAGGTTGTGGGCAGACGGGCAATAATACCTATCATGATAATTAATGATATGCCATTACCAATTCCCTTATCAGTAATTTTTTCTCCAAGCCACATTACAAAAATTGTACCTGCAGTAAGAATTATTACAGACGAGACCTCAAAGAATGTACCTCCGAGAACAAATGCCCTGGGATCCAAAGTATGGGTGAGGTTCAAAAGGTACGTGGGAGCCTGAAGAATAAGGATGAGTACAGTTAGATATCTTGTATATTGATTCATTTTACGTCGTCCGCTTTCACCTTCTTTCTGTAATTTCTGGAAATAAGGGAATACTATCCCGAGAAGCTGAACAACGATTGAAGCCGAGATATACGGCATGATCCCCAGAGCAAATACCGAGGCCTGAGAGAATGCACCTCCGGAGAACATATCAAGTAATCCCATAATTCCTGAAGATGTCTGTGTTTTAAGATTACCCAGGAAGGCCGGGTCGATACCCGGAAGTGTAATATATTTACCAAGTCTGTATAACAGAATTATTCCTAGAGTATAGAGCAACCTTGCACGAAGATCTTCTATCTTAAATATGTTCTTTATTGTCTGGAAAAGTCTCATGAAATTATAATTTTACTACAGTTCCTTTTTGGGCTTCAATTGCGGCTACGGCTGATTTACTGAATGCGTGGGCATGAACCTCAAGTTTTTTATCAAGAGTACCTTTTCCAAGTATCTTAACCTTTGCGTTCTTGGAAATGAGACCAGCAGAAATGAGTACTTCGATATCTATCTTGTCAAGTTTATTCTTTTCAGCCAGGCTCTGAACAACAGACAGGTTAATACCTTTATACTCTTTACGATTAATATTTTTGAAACCATATTTGGGAACACGTCTCTGAAGAGGCATCTGGCCACCTTCAAAGCCTATTTTCTTACTATAACCCGACCTGGACTTGGCGCCTTTATGGCCTCTCGTGGATGTTCCTCCTTTACCGGAACCCTGTCCGCGACCAAGACGTTTACTTCTTTTGACCGATCCTTTAGCAGGTTTTAAGTTACTTAAATCCATAACTTTATATCTTTCAGTATTTTACTTAAATATTCTCGACCTTAACCAGGTGTCGTACTTTTTCTACCATACCGAGTATCTGTGGTGTAGCTTCATGTTCAACACAATGGTTTAATTTACGGATTCCAAGAGCTTCCAGAGTTCTTTTCTGTCTGGCCGGTTTTCCGTTTTTGCTTTTCACCTGAGTTATACGAATTTTTGCCATCGTTATGTACTTTACTATCCGTTAAAAACTTTTTCCATCGATACACCTCTGTGTTCCGCAATTGAGAATGGATCGCGCATCTCCATCAGTGCAGCAAATGTGGCCTTCACAAGGTTATGGGGATTAGATGAGCCCTTTGATTTGGCCAGCACATTTTTTACTCCCACGCTTTCGAGGACAGCACGCATAGCACCTCCTGCCTTTACTCCTGTTCCAGCAGATGCCGGCTTAATGAATACTTTAGCCCCCCCGAATTTAGCAATCTGCTCATGAGGTATGGTGCCGTTAATGACCGGTACTTTGATAAGATTCTTCTTTGCATCTTCGATCCCTTTGGCAATAGCTGTTGTTACCTCGCTGGCCTTACCAAGTCCATGACCAACAATTCCATCTTCATTTCCCACAACAACAATAGCTGAGAAACTGAATGTCCGTCCTCCTTTAGTCACCTTGGTAACTCTTTGAATACTAACGAGCCTGTCTTTTAATTCAAGATCGCTGGTCTTTACTTTTCTTATTCCTTCTGCCATAATTCACTAGAATTTTAAACCGCCTTCGCGGGCTGCATCAGCCAATGATTTTACTCTGCCATGATATTTGTATCCGCTTCTGTCGAAAACAACCTTCTCAATACCTTTCTCTTTGCATTTTGAAGCCAGTAGTTTGCCGACAAGCTTTGCCTGATCTGTTTTCTTCATACCTGACTTTTCAGAAACCTCTTTCTCTTTTGAGGAAGCTGAAAGCAGCGTTACTTTGTTCAGGTCGTCAACAACCTGCACATATATCTGTTTATTGCTCCGATAAACTGCAAGCCTTGGTGTTTCTGCAGTACCCCTGATCTTTTTCCGGATCCTCATTTTGATCCTTGTTCTCTTTTCCAACTTAGTTAAAGCCATTTTTTTAACTTTTTCCAGATTATAAAACACCTAAACACTTGCAGATTTTCCAGCTTTTCTTCTGAGCTGTTCTCCGACAAACTTGATCCCTTTGCCCTTGTAAGGTTCCGGCGGACGAAGAGATCTTATTTTTGCAGCAACATGCCCGATAAGTTGTTTATCAATACAGGTAAGTGTAATTACAGGATTGCTTCTTCTTTCGGTTTTAGTTTCAATCTTAACTTCAGCCGGTAGCTGCATTATAATATCGTGCGAATAGCCAAGGCTCATTTCGAGCTGTTGTCCTTTGGCTTCAGCCCTGTAACCAACTCCGACAAGCTCAAGTTCCTTCTTATACCCCTGCGAAACGCCAGTTACCATATTAGCAATCAATGCTCTGTAAAGGCCATGCAATGATTTATGGTTTTTGGATTCAGACGGTCTCGTTATAATGAGCTGGTTATCAACCACTTCAACCTTCAGGTCTTTGTCAACTGTCTGACGCAATTCTCCCAAAGGTCCTTTCACACTAACCACATTGGTGTCGCTGATATTTACAGTGACTCCTTTAGGCAGGTTTACAGGTAATTTCCCAATTCGTGACATTAAACTATCCTCCTTCATTAATAAACATAACATAAAACTTCGCCGCCAATATTCTCTTTTTTTGCCTCTTTGTCGGTCATCAGACCTTTTGAGGTTGAGATGATTGCGATTCCCAGTCCGTTCAAAACTCTGGGCAGATCGTCGACACCTGAATAATGTCTGAGTCCGGGGCGGCTTACCCGTTGTAATTCCTTTATAGCAGGCTTTTTGCTTTTCGGATTATATTTCAGGGCTATTTTTAAAATTCCCTGGACGTTTTCTCCTTCAACAATTTTATAGCCGAGTATATATCCCTTTTCAAAAAGTATCCTGGCAATCTCTTTTTTAAGATTGGATGCTGGTGCCTCCACAACCTTATGACCCGCCATAATAGCATTCCTTATTCTGGTCAGTAAATCTGCAATTGGATCAGTCATCTTTTATTTATTATTTAAAATCGTTTATATTCTCATTGTTACCAGCTGGCTTTTTTAACGCCAGGAATAAGGCCGAATGATGCCATTTCCCTGAAGGTTATCCTGCTGACTCCGAACTGTCTCATATATCCTCTGGCACGCCCTGTCAGTTTACAGCGGTTATGCTGCCTGTTCGGATTTGAATTCCTTGGCAGACGGCTTAATGCCACATAGTTCCCTTCGGCTTTAAGCTGTGCTCTCTTTTCTGCATATTTCTGAGCCAGTTTTACGCGTTTTACTTCACGGGCTATCATTGATTCTTTAGCCATATTTTCAGTTTTTAGTAGTTTTAAAAGGTAAACCAAAACTCTTTAGGAGTGATAAAGCTTCCTCGTCAGTCGATGCTGAAGTAACAAAAGTCATTTGAAGACCCATGATCTTTGCTATTTTATCGAGGTCTATTTCAGGGAAGATAATCTGTTCTGTAATTCCTAATGTGTAATTACCCCGCCCGTCTAGTCTGGCGTTTATGCCTTTAAAGTCGCGGATTCGGGGGAGTGCCACAGATATAAGTCTTTCAAGGAATTCATACATTCTTTCTTTTCTCAAAGTAACCATAATGCCAATCGGCATGTTTTTTCTAAGTTTGAAGTTTGAGATATCTTTCGATGAATATGTAAGAACAGCTTTCTGCCCGGCAATATCTGTTAATTCCTTAACACCGAACTCAAGGAGTTTCTTGTCAGCTATAGCCTGACCAATACCCTGATTCAGAACTATCTTTTCAAGCCTCGGGACCTGCATAACGGTTTTATATCCGAATTCCTTCATTAATGCAGGGACGATCTCTTCCTTATACTTGATTTTAAGTGCAGGTACGTACATTACTTGATCTCCTCTCCTGATTTTTTAGAATAACGCACTAATTTATCTTTTTCATTAAGTCTTTTACCAACACGGGTAGGTTTGCCGGATGTCGGATCGATAAGCATCAGATTTGATAAATGAACAGGAGCCTCTTTCCTTATTATTCCGCCCTGGGGAGCTTTTGCGTTGGGTTTGGTATGCTTTGATACCATGTTAATACCTTCCACTATAGCTTTGTTTTTTGCCCTATCGACCTCGAGAACCCTGCCTTTCTGACCTTTCGATTCACCGGTTATGACCATAACCGTATCTCCCTTTTTTATATTTATTTTCTTTTGCATTGTTGTGTTTATAAAAATTACAACACTTCAGGTGCCAGTGATACAATCTTCATGTATTTATCTCGTAGTTCCCTTGCCACCGGGCCAAAGATACGGGTACCACGAACCTCATCCTGGTTATTGAGCAGCACAACAGCATTATCATCGAACCTGATATAGGAACCATCTGAACGACGGATCTCTTTGGTTGTCCTGACGACAACAGCTTTGCTCACCGTTCCTTTTTTAGCTTCTCCTGATGGAAGTGCGGATTTCACACTCACAACTATTTTATCACCTACAGTAGCATATCTTTTTTTGCTACCGCCGAGGACTCTGATGCATAATACTTCTTTGGCGCCTGAGTTGTCGGCTACTGTTAGCCTGGTTTCCTGCTGTATCATTGTTACTTAGCTCTTTCGATAATTTCGACTAATCTCCAGGTTTTATTTTTGCTTAGAGGCCTGGTCTCCGATATACGAACTGTATCACCGATATTGCATGAGTTCTCTTCATCGTGTGCCATCAGTTTTTTTGTTCTGTTAATAAACTTACCATAGATAGGATGTTTGACCTTCCTTTTAACGGCAACTACGATGGATTTGTCCATTTTATTGCTGACGACAACACCGATACGTTCTTTTCTAAGATTCCTTTCCATTGCTGATCCCGGCTATTTAGATTTTTGACTTAGTTCTCTTGCACGCAGTTCAGTGAGCAGGCGGGCTATGGTTATCTTTGCCTGCTTCAGTTTCTGTGTATTATCCAGAGGAGTTATTGCATGATTTAGCCTCATGCGAACCAGCATTGTCCTCTCAGTATCGATACGCTCGAGGAGGTCAGCCGTACTTAATTCCCTTATTTCTGAAATTTTCATCTGTATAATAATTTTATTTCTCCACGTAATCGCGTCGTACAACAAACTTTGTTGTTATTGGCAGTTTCTGTGCGCCAAGACGGAGAGCTTCCCTTGCCACTTCATATGAAACACCTTCAGCTTCCAGGAGTATTCTGCCGGGAGTCACCGGTACAACAAAACCTTCCGGAGCTCCTTTTCCTTTACCCATACGTACCTCGGCAGGTTTCTTGGTAACTGGCTTATCCGGAAACACTCTGATCCATAGCTGTCCCTCACGTTTCATATGACGTGTGACAGCCTGGCGGGCTGCTTCTATCTGCCTTCCGGTTATCCAGCATTCTTCCAGAGCTTTGATACCAAATGACCCGAATGCCAGCTGGTTACCTCTTTGTGCATTGCCTTTCATCCTTCCCTTCTGGGCTCTCCTGAATTTGGACCTTTTTGGTTGTAACATTGCTTAATATCTTAAAAAGTTATTTTTTGTCTTCCTATTTCTTAGCTTTCCTCTTAAGGCTCTTGTTCTTGGCGTTCCTTGCACCGATATTCGGACTAAGGTCTCTCTTGCCATATACTTCACCATTGCAAATCCAGACTTTTATACCTATAAGGCCAACCTTGGTATGAGCTTCAGCAAGAGCATAATCAATATCGGCACGGAATGTATGGAGAGGAATACGCCCTTCCTTATATGTCTCAGTCCTTGCCATTTCTGCTCCGCCCAGACGTCCTGAAATAAGTACCTTAATTCCTTCGGCACCCATACGCATCGTTGATGCTATTGCCATTTTAATGGCGCGACGGTACGATATTTTACCCTCAACCTGCCTGGCAATATTGTTACTTACGATGTTGGCATCAAGTTCCGGACGTTTTACTTCGAAAATATTTATCTGAACTTCTTTTTTGGTTATTTTTTTAAGTTCCTCCTTGAGCTTATCAACCTCCTGTCCTCCTTTGCCGATAATTATGCCGGGACGTGCAGTATTGACTGTTACGGTTATAAGCTTGAGAGTTCTCTCAATGATTATCTTTGAGATACTGGCTTTTGCAAGCCTTGCATTCAGGTATTCCCTGATCCTTGTATCCTCAACCAGTTTCCCGGAAAAGTCTTTTCCACCGTACCAGTTTGAATCCCAGCCCTTGATTATACCTAATCTGTTACCTATCGGATTTACTTTTTGTCCCATATTTTAGTTTGATGTTTTTTCAGATTCGTTATTCATACTATCAAGCACAAGGGTTACGTGATTTGATCTTTTCCTTAACCTGTAGGCTCTACCCTGCGGAGCTGTCTGTAACCTTTTAAGCGTGCGTCCACCGTCGACATGAACTGTTTTTACATAAAGATTACTTTCTTCAACCTTTACACCTTCATTTTTTGCCTGCCAGTTGGCAATTGCGGAGAGGAGCAGCTTTTCCAAACGACGAGATGCTTCCTGGTGGCTGAATTTGAGTATATCAAGTGCCTTATTTACCTCCTTGCCACTTATCAGATCTGTCACCAGCCGCATCTTACGCGGTGAAGTGGGACAGTTCCTGAGGACAGCCTGATACCTTGTTTTGGCGGCCGCTTTTCTCTGTTCAGCTGTGTTTCTTTTTCTTGCACCCATGTCTAATAATTTTTCAATATTACATTACAGATTATTTATTGCCAGAGTGACCTCTGAAAGTACGTGTAGGTGCAAACTCTCCAAGTTTATGGCCTACCATATTCTCGGTAATGTATACCGGGATAAATTTATTCCCGTTATGAACTGCCACAGTGTGTCCTACAAAGTCAGGTGAAATTACTGATCTTCTGGACCATGTCTTTATTACTGATTTTTTATT
>Ga0315542_1000194_pt1 | contig 35569 bp, 33 predicted proteins | sample SalMarSW160120MG_FD_202541 | JGI IMG/M metagenome (GOLD analysis project Ga0315542, IMG submission 202541) | Salt marsh sediment microbial communities from the Plum Island Ecosystem LTER, Massachusetts, United States - Salt Marsh Sediment SW1601-20 ...
ACTTCAAACATCATTAATTTAATCTATTCCCCTAGTATCGAAAATGCTATTGTTCCTTTAATACCAGGGGTTACTATAGATTTGCCAATTTTTTTGTATTTATTATTACCACTGCTATTAATTCTGACTACACACGAGTTTGCTCACGGTATTTCTGCCGCAATCGATGGAGTAGAAATAAAGTCGACGGGTGTATTGGGAATTGGACTTTTTTATTTGGTAGGTTTTGGAGCTTTTGTTGAAGTTGATGAACGAGCGTTAAATTCCACAAAATTTCAAAGGAATACAAGACTAAGAATCGCAGCAGCAGGGACATATGTTAACTCAATATTAGCTGGAATTGCCCTTATTTTTCTACTTGTATTCCCATTAATGATTTCGCCCTTGTTTAATCAAGTTTCTCAAGTATATAGAGTATTATCTCCCCAACAAGGAGGTTTTAATTCTGGAATTTTAGAATATGGCGATGCCATTATTGCTATAAAGATTCAAGGACAACCAAACTCAGAATATATATATCTCGATGAATATAAAGGGATAAATTTAGGATCTATTCTAAATAATGATACAGATCTCAAAACTACTGTAGGAGATAACTTAACCTTAAAAATTTACAATCCATTCAGCGACATTCATTCAAAGAAAGATATAATTTTAGGGCCTAAGTATAATTTAGGGATTGACTATGACTATATTTCTAATGATGAAATCAGAATAAGTTATAACTACACCAGTGATCAATCAACTAACATCGTAATCAATCAGATAAATGGAACGAAAATAAATCAAACTTCTGGTGAAACACTTGAATTATATCTAACTAACTTTAATTTAAGAGCTTTGAATTTATCCAACGATCTAGGCACCCATTATATAATTAGACCCGAGGTGGTAGGTGTTTACGTAGGAGTTCAGACTGTATTGTATTGGATGTATAAAAATGATTTTGCCAAATTTCTGACTCCAAATTGGCCTGATTTTTGGTTAAAGGAACTTTCCTGGCTTTTTATAATTGGTTTTAGTTTAACATTATTCAATATGATGCCCCTACCTATTTTTGATGGAGATAGAATCATTAAAGAGATATTAAATTCTCTTTTCGGGAGAAAGTATACAATAAAAAAAACAAGAAGAGAAAAATTTGTCTATGATCTTGGTGCCCTTGAATGTAAATTATCGGAATATCGAATTGAGGAGATCAAAGAAGTAAAAATTACCGATAGGGGCAAGGATGTTGAAGTTATACTTGGAAAGGATAACTATGAATTAACTGATGGCATAGGAGATGGTTTTAATGATACAGTACAAATTTCTCTTAAAGACCCTTCAAATTTATCTAAAAACACGATCTTTGAGGTAGAATATGACTATCTTGAAGACGCAAAAGCGAGAACTAAAAAGTTTATTCTCAATACAATAAGGATTATTGCTTTAGCATTGATAATTGGAAATTTCCTACTATCATTTATGAAATTTGGGTTTAATTTATTTTGGATTCAATAAATCTTTTTCAAGAAGGGTTATGTTTCAATTGTAGTGGTTCTCCTGTAATTTTTAGAAGGCATTCAGGCCAATATTTATGCATTAATTGCTTTAAAAACAGTATAGAAGCAATCATTCATAAAACAATTTCTATTTTTAAATTATTAAATTTAAATGATAAAATTCTTGTAGCATTTTCAGGGGGAATTTCATCAACCACATTATTATACAATATCAATGAAATTCAAAAACGTGTGTATCACGGTAAATCTATCGCAGCATTGACGATAAATTCTGGAATTGATCGAGAAAACTTCCAAAGAACTAAAAAATTTTGTGAAAAATATTCAATTCAGCATATAGTCATTTCTTCTGATAAGATTGAAAATAAAATTAGCAAGAAAGAGGGAAATACAAAATATGAGCTTATAAGAATAATGGTAGATTATATGAATGACTTAGATTTTAACGTTCTATGTTTAGGTCTTAACCTAACAGATATAGCTAAAACCTGTCTATTTAATATTTTGCAACAACCCGAAATCCCATTAAATAATAATAATACCAAGATTAAGATCATTTTTCCTATTATGAGAATTCCTGAGGAAGAGATTCTAATTTATTCAAAATTGCATAATTTTGATATACAAATTTCTCCTGATACAGCAACAGGGATAGAACTTCTTGTAGATCGCTTCATAGCTTATTGCTCTAAAAAGAGTCCAGAAATCGAATTTAATTTATTTAATGTATATCTAGAACTATCAAGAATTGGATTCTTCAATCAAATAATGCCCAAATTGCTTTAATTGATCATATTTTCGGACTTCTTGACTGAATAGCGGAACTTCTATAACATTTTTTCCCATCTGATCTTCTAAAACCTTTTTAATCACCAAAATATTTTTTTGTTGCATTCTTCTTCTTGATTTACAGAAATCACACAATTCATGTGTCTCTTCAAACAATTGGTTCACAACTATCTCAGAAACGGGTATTTGGTACTTGATTAATTCGTTGATCAGACGTCCCGTCTCCGTTATCGCCATTTCTTCAGGAATCATTACAACCACAAATGAAGTTTTTGTTGGATCTGTTAGATCCTCTCGAGCATGTTTTATAGCGTCATTCAAACGCTCTAACACCTCGAGAGAAGAATTATCTTGGTTTTTATCTGCAGAAAATAAATTTCTAAGGGATCCAAGCATCTTTCCAAATTTTAAACGCATTTTTAAGAGCTTTCCTATCCAACTGGAAAGCGTTTCAGGAAGGCTTAAAAACCGTAAAGTATGACCAGTTGGAGCCGTGTCAAAGATTATAAGATCATAATCATGTTTAGTTTCGATAAACTCAAGTACTTTTAATAATGCAAGAGTTTCATCTATTCCCGGGGGATTCATGGATGTCAAATCTTGAATATCGTCAAAAAAAGGCATTGAATCAAGGATTCCAGGCATCCCTAATTCTTCAACTGGATTTATATTGGAAAGAGAACGAAATTCTTCCATATTTGCTTTAGGATTAATTTCAAGGGCAGTTAGATTCCTAATACCTGGAACTTTTGTGTGTTCTCCAGGTTCTAACTCCAACCCTAAACTATCACCTAAAGAATGAGCAGGGTCTGTACTAATAATTAATGTGTTCCTTCCAGCTTCAGCAGCCCATATAGCTGAGCTTGTGGCACATGTTGTTTTACCAACACCTCCCTTTCCGCCAAACATTATCATGTTTAAATTTAGTAATAAATTTTTTAGACTCATATTATCATTCAGTATCCTATTTTATAGCGAAGAATTGCTACGATTCCTCCAAAGGTCTTTAAAAGGGTGACACCTTCCTCGGTTTCAGTAGATAATATTTCCACTTCCGTCCCTACCTTTTCAGCAATATCTCCTAAATATTCTATTATTGGAATTACTTCTGTTATTGCAAATGAATTAGAGTTGCAATTAGGACAATCTTCGTTTTGGATTTGATCATTCATATCATCTAGGTGAGCTTTTTTACTGGTTCTATACTCCTCATAATTACAGTTTGAACACTCTCCTCTGATTTTATATAACTCTACGTTTTCAGAAAGGATTAAAGTATCTATTGCAGCCATTTTTAATGCTTTTTCTACTTCATCAAGGCCATAGATAGCCATACCTGTATCTGAAGTAATTTCTTTCATGAATCGCTGCATGATCTGTTTTTCTTCCACATATTTAACATTTTCCATTTTATCTTGTACTTTATCCACTAAAGCCCGTAATCCCTCACTTCCTCCGTATCCTAAATCTACAACTTCTAAAATTTTTTCTCTCAACCTATAATCAAGGCTTTCATCAGCTACAAACTTTTCTTTTGATGGTCCAGGTCCCCCAATGAAAATTCCTTTTAATTCTTCTATTCTCAAAAATATTTCATTAACTTCACTTGAAATATGCCTGTAAAAACTTCGTTCTCCTTCTTCGATTAATCTTTCAAATCTCCTCTGAGATTGACCCCCTGCTCGAAATTTACCGTGAATATTTGAGGTGAATTCCCTTATTACTTCCATGTGAGATCCCCTTAAGTATCCTACAGCTGATTCTTTCCTCCCAATTACTAACAATCCATATGTTTCTTTAGTCTCAAGAGTCTCTTCTAAGGGCCACAATAAAAATTCACTTGCGCAATGATATCTAAAAGTTTGAATTTTCTCAGGAGGATTAATGATCCATTTCTCCATTTTTTCAGTTCCAGGCGTGTTATTTTGGGGAATTGCTCCAGCAAACATTACTATCCCGTTTTCTGGGACGTCTTTATAATTTTTTAACATGCCAAGTAATGTTGAAATTCCATCTAATACATTCTTACGAGTTAATTTCGATTTAATATTTTGACTTTCGCTTACTTCGTTTTTTAGATAATTAGTGACATCAGATAATTTACGATCGTGAGGAATATACAATGAGATCAGCTCCGTGTGAAAGCCTTTCTTAGATTTCAATTCTTCTAACGATTTTTTAGTTTTATAAACTTGGAGATCGTTTCTCCGCTTACTTGGCTCTTGATTCATAATTATCAACTAGATATAGAAATTATCAAAAAATTAATAGTTTTTCATAATTTTCAACATATATCTCTATTGAAATTAACAAGATGTTGATTTAATGAAAAAAAAAACCCTAAATGATCATGACATTCCAAAAACTCATCCTAGATATTTAAGTCTGGAATATCGTCATAAATTAATAAATGCAATGAAAACATTAGTTGTGGCAGAAGCAGGATTGATAGCTCATGGCCGAGGGGAATGCTTTGATTACATTTTAGGAGAAAAGACTAATGATTTCGCAAATGAAGCAATACGGGCTGCAATTGGGATGTTATTATTGGCAAAAAACCCAGTTATAAGTGTTAATGGTAATACCGCAGCATTAACTCCTAAAGAGTTAGTAAGATTATCAAATATTATCAAAGCTCCTCTAGAAATTAACTTATTTTACAAAAAGAAGGGACGAATAAAAGCAATAAAAAATATCTTAAAAAGGGCGGGAGCAAAAGACATAAGAGGTATTGACAAGAAAGAAATGATTCAAATAGAAGGCTTAGACAGCAATAGAAGGTTCGTAGAATCAATAGCTGAAGCTGATGTTGTAATGGTACCTTTGGAAGATGGGGATAGAACAGAAGCTCTTAAAATAATAGGTAAAAAAGTCATTGCCATTGATTTAAATCCACTTAGCAGGACGTCATTAAACGCGGATATTACAATTATAGATAATATCATCCGAGCGTTACCAAAGATGATTGAAATTGCATTACAATTAAAAGATACCACAAATTCAGAATTGGTTGATATCATTGAAAAATTTAACAATAAAATAAATATCCAAAATGCAATAGATAAAATTATTCAATATCTCAACAAAGAAAAAGACGAGGCTTTCAAGGAAATATGACTATATAATTTTATAATTAAAAAAGCTTAAATGCAATTAGATTATTATGATATATAGCCATCACGTTAAATATAGTTAATTATCGCTCCCCTTGAAATAATTATGGGTACTGATAAAGAATCAAGAATTAATCAAACTGGAATAACGAATGATTCTGGTTCAATTTTAATTAAAAGATGCACTTCAGAAGATTTAGAGGGTGTAATTTCCGTTAATGAAAAAGAATTGCCTGAAGATTATCCCTACTTCTTTTATAAAAGCATATTAGATAATTATAATGAATCTTTCTTAGTAGCGTTGAATACCAAGGGTAGAATCGTTGGATATATTATGTGGAGAGTCGAAAAAGTTCCAGCTAAAGATAGCTTAAAAATACTCAATAAAGGACATTTAGTTTCAATTGCAATTCTTAAAAAGTGGAGAAAATTTGGAATTGCAACTGCATTGTTAACCGAATCAATGAAAGAAATTGTAAAGCATGGCATAGATGAATACGTTTTAGAAGTGAGAGTCAGTAATTATCCCGCGATTAATCTCTATAAGAAATTTGGATTTTTAACTAAGAATATAAAATATAGATATTATAGAGATGGCGAAAATGCATATTATATGATAAAGAAAGCTATCGAAGATTTATAACCTTGAATTTTCCAATCCTTTAATGAGCACAGTTATTATTTTGTTTGTTGGTGTGTCTATATTAAAGCTTTTCCCAATCTCTACGATTTTTCCATTTAAATAATCTATTTCAGTAGGTTTAGATCTTAGAATATCTTGTAACATTGAGTTAATGTTATCACTTGTCCCATATGCTACTTTTTTAGCTACTTGAAAGTAATCTTTATCAGGTAATTTGATTCCTAGCTTACGGGAGATCTCTAATGATTCCTTAATTAAATGCTTCATGATTTTTACTAAAGCTAAATCTTTAATTATGCTCCCATTATGCAATCGAGTTAATGCGGCTAATGGATTGATTGCGATATTGACAAATGCTTTTTCCCAGATAAATTCTTGAATATTATTGACCACTTCTGTTTTTAACCCACTTGAAGTTAAGCAAGAACCAAAAAAGTTCAATTCAGATTGGTTATTTTGATTAAATGGAAAACCCATTTTAACAAAACCTTCGCCAGTATGGATAATTTTGCCTGGTTTTTCCAAAAATGCACCATGAGAAGTGATTATTCGAACTATCTTACTTTTATTGCAATATTGAGCAACAATTTCTTCATTCCCGATTCCATTTTGTAAAATAACAATATATTGACTCTTCTTAATTATCTCATGATAGTCATTTAAAGCTCTCTCAAGATCAGTAGTTTTTGTCGAAACGATAATATAATCAAAGAAATACTCTTGAGAATCCTTATTTTTTTCCAAAAAGGTAGAAGCATTATCGTAGGCAGTAATACCGGAAATCCGTATCAATTCCTCTTTTTTTTCAATTGTTAATCCGAATTCATTTATTGCGTTACAATGTGATTTTCTGCAAAAAAATGTGACCTCTTGTGTAAATTCTTCACTCTGGTAAAAAGCTAAATAACCTCCAAACAAACTACCGATAGAACCCGCCCCTATAACGCCAACTTTAAATTTTTTTTCTGATACCATGTTAATTTCAATTCAAAGATTATTTTTTCAAAAAAGAATCTAAACTTCTTTGACCTTTAACCTGAGATCCAGCCTTCTTTTTTACTTGTAGCATATTAATATCATTTTCAGGTGTTCTTCTTGGAATTCCTAATTTCTCCATCAACATTAGAGCATTCTTTACGGCATAACCAGAAAAGTGATTATTGAAGTAAATCCCCAATCTTTCGGTGTTTTTCATAACTTCTTTAATTTTTCCTGCCCATCTATTAATCTCATCATTACTGAATAGATAATCAAACCAAATTTCCCTTCCGTATCCGTGGAATCGGATATAAGTAAAATTGGGTGTAGTTATATCCATTCTTGGTGGTAACTTAGGTTCAATAACTGCACAATATGTCAAGTCATTTTCTTTTAAATATCTAAAGACTTCCTCTTTCATCCAAGAAAGATGGCGGAACTCAATAACTAAATTATATCTGTACTTGCTAAAAACCGAAGGCCAATTTTCGATAAATTCTTTAAAAGCCTTAAAATGTATTATCCTATTGAAAGATGGAGGTAATTGAATGAGGATTGCTAATAACTTACCAGACTCATATATTGGAGATATAGAATCAAAAAAAGAATAGAGAGATTCAGAGCACTTATCCAAATCGAGTTTATGATCATGAGTAATTACTCGTGGTAACTTTACTGAAAAAAGAAAATCTTTCGGAGTTTTATTAACCCAACTTGAAACCACCCTTTTTGAAGGAATGTTATAAAAAGTAGTGTTTATTTCATTCGTAAAAAAAATCTCAGAATAGTAAGTTAAATATTCCTTTTTTTTCAGACTTTTTGGGTAAAATGACCCAACCCATTCATCATACCCCCATCCCGATGTTCCAATTAAAACTTTTTTGCTAATTTACTCTCCCTCTCTTTTATAATTTAATAATTTGTAACAAATGAAAATATACTCACTTTAAAATATCATCTCAATTTTTTCAATTTTCTTCCAAATCAGTGCTCATTTCTTCAATTAGTCTTATTGTGTTATTCCCTTTTTCAGATAATCCGTAAAAAGAAAATGATTTTCCTTCCTTATTATCGAATCTCATTTCATTTTTCACAAATTGTCCTTTTTTAAGTAGTGCGATGTGATATGCAAGTTTATTGTTCTCAACCCCCAGATTACGCGCAATGTCATTAAAGTTCATTTTATTCTTCCTCTCAAACAATAAGTAAAGTATCGCAAGTCTAATCTTGTTCCCAATGATGCTTAAGTTTCGTTCTTTCCCACTTAGTTCATTTTTTTTATCTTTTGAAAACCATTCCATTCAATATCTTCTCACAATTTACTCCACTGAAGATATATATTCAAACTTATAAAAGAATTTTGACCAAATCAATTTTTCTTGATCGTCTCTTATTTTGTAAAATTAAGGTTTTCATAAAATGTTGAATCTCTTAAATCTCCCAAGTAGCCTTTTAAAGTTTATGAATGAGTACCATAAAATTTTTAACGTAATAAGAATTCATATATTTCGTCGATGAATTTTTAAAATTGGTATGAAAAATTAACTTACAATTCATCGATAAGTATTAAGTTATTAGTCGAATAAAACATCTCATCCAATCGTGATGACATGCGATTAATAGCTGGTCTCGACCTCACTGAAGTCTGCTGGAATTGGCTCCGGTCAATATGACCAGCACTACAGGAAGTGAGTGCTTTCACTTATAAGATTGAGGGACCAAGCATGACTATTATGAGTACATGCTCATAGGAACATACTCCCCTTTTTAAAATCAAGAGTCTTTTAAAATTAATTTCCATTAATATGATGGAAATTAGTATCGTCTCCAAAAATTTCAAGCCTTAGCGCGAGCATTCTGAACCTTTCCTTAAGTAGTAGCCAATACGCCTACGCTATTTGGTGGATATCTTGGCTTGGGCACTGATGAAGAGCGTGACAAGCTGCGATAAGCTCGGGTTAGTCGCATGTAGACGTAGACCCCGAGATCCTCGAATAGGACATCCACTTGCGGCCCAATAATCCGCAAGATTCCCAATTGGGAAGGGGAACCCTGGGAAGTAAAACATTTTAGTACCAGGAGGAAAAGAAAACAATCGTGATTCCGTGAGTAACAGCGAGCGAAAGCGGAACAGATCAAACCGAATCCTTAAGGAAACTTAATGGAAATGTGGTGTATGGACCTCGTACGACCTCACCAAAGAAGGTGAATACTCCTGGAAAGCTGAGCCATAGAGCGTGATAGCCGCGTAACCATAATTTGAACGGTTGTTGCGAGAGTTCCTGAGTAGTGCGGGATGGTTTTCTCGTACGAATGTGCCAGATACACGTTGGCAAATCTAAATATGCCCCAAGACCGATAGAGAAATAGTAGCGTGAGCAAAAGATGAAAAGAAACCCGGAAGGGTCGTGAAAAGCGCTTGAAACCAAATAGCTTATTAAGGATGCAGCCTGAAAGGACAGATTCTAGGCGAATGAGTTCTGGTGACAGAATATCAAAGCTTAGAGGACTAGGGTTGCATCATCAGTCTGGAATCATTGGCCAGGGAGTTCATGGTTGTGGCGAGCTTAAGCGTCTTGCGGCGCGTAGGCATAGGGAAACCGATATTCTTGCAATCTAATTATCACATTAGGATGACCCATTTTCCACGGGATGGTTCAGCCATTCCAAAGGAACTTGGTAAACCCTTCTAAGGGATTAGACTAGAAGAATGGTCTCAAAGGGCCAAAAGTCGCTGCCATGATACCCGAAGCCGGTCGATCTATTCCTGGGCAAGATGAAGTCATTCGAAAGGATGATGGAGGTCTGAACTAGTGCTGATGTGCAATTCGCTTAGATGACCTGGGAATAGGAGCAAAAGGCTAATCTAGATCGGTGATAGCTGGTTCTCCCCGAAGTTGGTGTCAGCCAATCCTCAGGCGAGGTAGCCGGTGGCGTAGAGCACTAATTGTGGAGTACGGGAAATCTATTTCTCGCTTCGCTCTTAAACTCCGAAACTGCCGGCGCTGTAGACCCTGGGAGACGGGTTGGTGGGCGTAAAGTCCATCGCCGAGAAGGGAACAACCTAGACTTGGGTTAAGGTCCCAAAGTGCAGGTTAAGTGTTAAACTAAAGGGCGTTATATTTCTAAGACAGCAAAAGGATAGGTATAGAAGTAGCCACTCCCTAACGAGTGTGTAACAACTCATTTGCCGAGAAATATAGCCCCGAAAATGGACGGGGCTCAAATCTGCCACCGAGACCCAAGGGCACGGGTGGAACAATCCCGTGATCCGGTAGGGGAGCGTCCAAGTTGGGTAGAAGTAGGTGCGTGAGTTCCTGTGGACCGACTTGGAGCGCAGATCCTGGTGAAAGTAAAAGCATAGATGGGTTAGAATCCCATCCGCCGAAAGGGCAAGGGTTTCTTCGCAATGCGTCGTCAGCGAAGAGTTAGTCGATCCTAAGCGCACCCTTAACTGGCATGCGCGAAAGGGAAACAGGTTTATATTCCTGTACCACGGCGCTACAAATAGCGGTGACGCAAGGTCGTGTGTAGACGAATCCGGGTAAGTGGAATAGGGCTGTCGAATATCTCCCTATTTAAATGTCATAAAGCTGGTAAATAGCGTAACGCTTAGACCCAGCTCAAAGCATGAATAGCCATCCAATTGTGGAAGGTTCCGCTGAGCCCAGGTTCTAATAAAAATACACCGACAAGGAACGCCGTGATCGTACCCAGAACCGACACTTGATCTGACAGATCGTCGATCCGTCGACAGGTGCCCCTAGGTGAGTAGCCTAAGGCGTATTCGTGTAAAGGAGGCTAGGGAAATCGACAAAATAGAGCCGTAACCTTGGGATAAGGCTTGCTTGCGGACTTCCTCACGCAGCTTCGGCAGTGTGCGGGGGTCCTCAAGTCGCAGTGACTAAGGGGGGACGACTGTTTAACAAAAACATAGGTTTCTGATAGCGCGAAAGCGTGTTTACAGAAGCTGAAACCTGGCCAGTGGCAGTTTGATAAATCCGGGTTACAACCCGAGTAAGTCCTGCTAAACGCCGGGAGTAACTATAACTCTCTTAACGAACTTGCGTTTCATGTGTTCATGAAACAGAAACAGTCGCCTCGACGTTCGAGAGAAAGGTAGCCAAATGCCTTGTCTGGTAAGTTCAGACGTGCATGAATGGTCCAACGTTCTCCCTATTGTCCCAGCCTTCTGACGATTGAAATTACACTCCGGCGAACGGTCCGGAGATACCTGGTGGGACGAGAAGACCCCGTGGAGTTTTACTGCAGCTTGTTGCTGTGGTTTTGGATTGGATACAGAGTGTAGTCGGGAGCGTAGATGCCGTAATTTCGGTTACGGTGGAGCACCATTGGAATACCGGCTTTCCCCTCTGAAATCACTAACGGCACCTACCAAGTGTCGGACACCCGCAGGTGGGCAGTTTGGCTGGGGCGGCTCTCTCTAGAAAAGATATCTAGAGAAACCAAAGGTCAGCTCAAGCGGGTCAGGAATCCGCTGAAGAGTTTAAGAGCAAAAGCTGGCCTGACTGGATCCTGACAACCAAGGGATCCTGAGGCTAACGCCTGGTCTAGCGATCCTTAGCTGGTCTCGTGTGGACGGCTAAGGTGATAGAAAAATTACCCCGGGGGTAACAGAGTTGTCACGAGTAAGAGTTCCTATCGACCTCGTGGCTTGCTTCCTCGATGTCGGCTCTTCCTATCCTGGGAGCGCACATTCGCGGTTTGGCAGAGGAGCGTCGAGTTCATATCGACACGCGATCAGCCGCGGTGCATAACTTCCAAGGGTGGGGCTGTACGCCCATTAAAAGGGAACGTGAGCTGGGTTCAGACCGTCGTGAGACAGGTCGGATTCTATCTACCAGGTATGTTGGATGATTGAGGGAAAGGGAAAATCAGTACGAGAGGAACATTTTGCCGGCGCCTCTGGTGTACCGGTTGTCTGACAAGGCATCGCCGGGCAGCTACGCGCTAACGGATAAGTGCTGAACGCATCTAAGCACGAAGCCGGTCCCGAAAATAGTCATCCCATCTTGATTCGCAGCGTGCACGAAGTGCGTGTTTGTATTTAATTCGGTGCGGGAGGTAAGGCTACCTGTGAAAGCCGGATGCCTTCCGTGGGAGGGCGATTGAGAGATCGATTGCTTGATTGCTCGAAAAACGCCATGAAAGAAATGTGAACCGACTTAAGTGCCGAGAGCGGGGCGCGGTGACGCGAACCGTGGAATTGAGACGAGCGCACCCGTAAAAGACGGGGTTGGTGAGATGGGGGTGTACGTGGGGAGCCTTCGGGCGACTCATTCAGCCCGCCATTCTCAACCGCGCAAGCGTGTGGCAAACGAAAGAGGATTCAAGGGTTCAGGCTCAGAGTGTTGAGGTTTGAAAGAAGTTGGATGACGAGAAAGACGTGAAGGAGTATGTTCCAAGACTTTTAGTTTTTAATTTATAAAATTTGAGAATATTTCAATTTAGATTGGAAAACACTCTAAAATATAAATAACTAAATAGTAGTAGAACAATCATTTTTTGTTATTAAGACTAAGGAAATCAAGAAAATGACAGCTTCTATTCTAATTGAGGGAAAAATTGCTATAAATGCTGTTTTAAACTCAAAACATCGCAAGGTTCTGACTTTATTTTATGATGTTGCCAAACTAAAGAGAAAAAGGGATATTAAACAAGCAAAATTTCTCAAGAAAATACTTGAATCAGCAAATTCTAAAGAAATCAAGGTTGAAGCAGTGGATCACAAATGGTTCGAAAAAAATGCAAAGGGGAAGACCCATGGAGGTATTGCTGCTACTGTTAGTGAAAGAACCTATCAAGAAATACATGAATTACCGAGATCGAAACTCAGTGTTATTTTCTTTTTAGATGGAATTGAAGACCCATATAATCTTGGTTACACAATACGATCATTATATACTGCTGGAATAGATGGAATCGTCATGAAACAGAGAAATTGGCTTGATGTGGAACCAATAATTATTAAATCTTCCGCAGGTACCTCAGAATTAATGTCGATAGCATTAGTTGAAGATCTAAAAACAACTGCTAGTTTTTTCAAATCTAATAATTTTACAATTGTTTGTGCTACTAAAGATAAAGGGAAATCAATATTTGACAGTAATCTGAAACCCCCCATATTCGTAGTAATTGGGGGTGAAAAAAGAGGAATTGATCATGCTTTTTTAGAGACCGCAGATTTACAGTGTAATATACCCTATAAGCGAGACTTTACTGGATCTCTCCCGCTTAGTTCGGCAGCAATTATAATTGGATTTGAAATTCTTCGACAACGTGATTATTCTCAGAAAAGAACTATTTAAAATCCTACAATTTTTTCAAATTATATAACTGAGGTTTGAAATAAATTGGATGACGAGAGAGACTAAAAAGGAGTATGTTCCAAGAACTTTACTTTTTCATTCTTAATCTTTCTTTAAAATCTATAAGTTTTAAAAGACTGATGTAAAAAAATGTTATCAAAAAGAGAAATGATTAAGTGGAAAAACATTGCCTGTCTGTTATCATTGTGGTAGAGAAGTAAGTGAAACATTTCTTTGCGTTGAATGTGCTGAGAATTATTGTGCGTTACATTTAGATAAAGTCGTTCATGAATGTAATTTGGTGAAAGAATTTGGAAGCATGTCGTTAGATTTAAGTGATTATCAACATATCGAATCAGACATTTTAAATTTCGATCTACCAGTTAAATATGATGATTTCCAAGATAAATCTCCCGAATTACAATTACAAATTAAACAATTTCATTTTTTAGAAGAATCAGGATGGATTGAATTAGATCCAACAATTATAAAAAACTCTGTGAGAATGGTCATTGAATCGCAACTCGATATGAGACAAGATGAAAAGTTTAAAGATTTTTTAAAAAAAAATTATTGTGGAAAAAAGCTGTATGAAAATATTCAGTTATTTTCAAGAAAATCATTAATACAAGATTTATCTCTCTGGTTTGGAAGTATTGAATATGGTGGATCAGATAATTTTCATGAGTTGATCAATTATTCTGGGTGTTTTAGGGATCTACTTCTAAAACATTTTTTATATTTACGAGATTGCTCATACTTAGAGAGCATTCCCATAATGGATATTTATACCAATAAAAAAGAAAGAGTTGAAGTAACTCGTAGAGGTGAAATAAATATTGGAAGAATTACACTCACAAAAATCTCAGAAACGGTGAGAGAATCTGAAGAAAAAGAATGTGTTGGAATTTTAATAGGTGAGCGAAAATCTGATGGAACAATTATTGAAATCAATGAATATTTCCCCATTGGTAAAGGTTCAACAACGATGGCTCAAATTTCGAGTGAAGATTTCATTAATTTATTATCTAGACATAAGAATATAGAATATGAGTTAGTTGGTTGGTACCATTCTCATCCCAAATCTGGTGCTCCAACATTTTCAATGGCAGATAGACTAACTCATAAGAATTTAACTTTTGCATTTTCAATATTTAACTTTTTTAAGCGATTTAAAAAAAAAATACCAAATGAGCAATTATTCCATTTCGGAATGAATCTAGGATTATTTTCAAAGCAACAGATTGAATTAATTATGGATCTCCTTTCAAGAGCAAATCTTAGAGCAGTAATCTTTTCCAAGTTAAATAAATGGATTCAGGATTATATAAAGACTCAATATTTTAAAATCGGTATAGATATAAGTCAAGAACCTGTACATCTTAGTGTAAAGTCCTATATAGAACTATACAAATTGATCGAGATGAATTTTAAGCAATTAACTAAAAATTTAGACTCCTTGATAAATAAACTGGCTAAATATGGTCCAAAAAAGAAATTCACATTTCTTCCCTTTCTTGGAATGGTAATTTGTCCCTCAAGGAGATATATAAGTATTATGGATGTTGCCCAAGTGATTACATTTAAAGAGATTAAAAATGCAGATATCCACTATTTTAAATTAAATTTAACACCTGACTAAATCTTACTTTTTAATGTTGAGAAAATATTAGAAGATTCAGGGGTCATAGTCCTGAGGTTTGAAAAAAGTTAGATAAAGACTAAAAAGGAGTATGTTCCAAGAACTTTCCTCTTGTATTTTTTTAAACTTAAAACTTGAGCTAAGTAATTTCCTTCCTTATTTTCAAAAATAACCTAATACAAGTTGATTTGAATATAATATTTTAGATTATTTTTCCATAAAAGGCTAGTTAAAAAAAAATCCTTTAAGAAAACTTCTTATATATCAAAATAATTCTAAAAGATATGAACTCAAAGATTGGGGCTTCTTTGAATTTTAATCAAAATATAAGCTCCAAATTACGAACTTTTAAATCTTTAGGGTATGATTATGCAGAACTTGGCATAGGATTAAGCTTTCCAATAAGTCTCTACGAAAAGAAACTCAAAAAAATTTGTAATAAATTTATACCGATTTTTGAAAAATTAAAGGAGATACATTATTCGGGAAACTTAACCATTGAAAGCACTTAAAAACCTAGTTTGAAAGAGAGAGAAATAAGCATTAACCGAGTACGACACTTACTAAATGAAATCTAAAAAAGAAGGAATTAATTTTTTTCCTGGACAACTCTATCTAAGAGTTAGTTTCAAAGCTTTTGCTTTTTCATGTAGTGCTTTATATTTCAAGAATAAATAAAAGAAGAAATTCGACTATCTAATTTGCTAAAATTGATTAATTAGGACAATTTAACTAAGAAATGGAAGGAGTAAATTATATTCCTAACTGGGCAAAGACCTCTATTATATATCATGTATATCCTTTAGGCTTTTTCGGAGCTCCTAAATGTGGTAAGGATGAAAAAGGTGAGATTAATCGGTTAGCAGAAATTAGAAATTTTTATGATCACTTCAAAAAGTTAGGAATAAACGTGATTCAATTTGGTCCTTTATTTGAGTCAGTCTCTCATGGATATGATACGATAGATTATATGAAAATAGATCATCGTTTAGGAACTAACGATTTGTTCAGACAAATCGTGTCTGAGCTTCACGATATGAATATCAGAATATTGCTTGATGGTGTTTTCAATCATGTTAGCAGAGAATTTGCCTCTTTTAAAGACATTAAAGCCTATAGAGAAAAATCCAGCCGAAAGCATTGGCATTTTGTAGATTTTTCAAGAGATAATCCTTATAATGATGGCTTTGACTATCAAAATTGGGAAGGGCATTATGATCTTGTAAGATTAAACTTAAATGAACAGGAAGTTAGGGAATATCTTTTTTCAATTAGTAAATATTGGTTAGAAGAAATTGGTATAGATGGCTGGCGTCTAGATGTAGCATATCTTATTGATCCAAGTTTCTGGCGAGAATTCAGGCAAGTATGTAAAAAGGCAAATCCTAATTGTTTTTTAATTGGAGAAATGATTCATGGACCTTATGATAAATGGATTGGTCCAGAATTATTAGATGCTGGGACTGGGTACCAAGTTTATAAATCAATTTGGAGTGCAATAAATAATAATAATCTGTACGAACTAAAATCTATTTTAGAGAGATCTTTTCATCCAGAATGGGGTTTGTATAAAAATATCACCTTAATTAATTTTTTAGGGAATCATGATTGCACGAGGATTCGGTCCATTTTAAAAGATGATAAGTATATCTTTCCTGCCTTTTTATTTCTCTTTACCACTAATGGTATTCCTAAAGTATATTACGGCGATGAAATTGGTCTCAAGGGAACTAAAACGGGGGATTCCGATGATGGAATACGAGGACCAATGCCAAAATCCTTTAGCGAGTGGCCTTCAATGGGTAGTGATCTTTTTAGAAATATCCAAAAGTTCATACAGATGAGAAAAGATAATCATGCGTTGATCTACGGAGATCTCACACCTATCTTTGCTGATAATGACCTCTTAGCATTTATAAGACGTTCTACAAAGCAGACATTATTAATCATAATAAGCACTAACCTAGAACAAACTGAGAAGATAATCCCCTTATGGAATCAAAATTTGGACGGTTTTAAATTTGTAGAGTTATTAGAACAAGGAGGAGAGAAAGAATTTCATGTTAAAAACAATCAATTACGGATTTCTGAGTTGTACCCTTGCTGGGGGAGGATTTTAGAATTACAATAATTTTAGCCTTTTTATCAGAAATTATTTATTTTAATCCTTGTTCCAGATTCGCTTCAGAACTATATTTTCCTTCTTTTTATTTAATGTGAATTTCTATGTATGTGAAAGTCATTATCATTCATCATGAAAATTACTTAACGATTGTTTAATTATATTTTGACAGATTTAAGGAATTTATTGGATATTACTTGATGAATAAATAAAAATTAGGTTTTAATATGAAATGGTACATCATTCGGCATAGTGATAAAGAGGAAGGGGACTTCTATAACCCTAAGTTAAAGCATCAAGATCCACCAATAAGTGAGAAAGGACTTTTAAGAGCACGGAAATTATTTTCATACTTCTCAGATAAGTCAATTGATCGAATTTATATCAGTGAGTACATACGAACTGAACAAACAATAAAATATATCGCTGAAAAAATGGAGCTATCACCTATTATTGATAGTCGTCTAAACGAAATTGATAATGGGTTAATTGAAGGAATGTCAGAAAAAACATTACAGCAACGTTATCCTGAAGTTTGGAGAGCTTTTCAAGAGAGGGATAGTGATTTTCAATTTCCTGAAGGAGAGAGTGGAGAAGAAGCCCGAAAACGGATCGAGTCATTTTTCAAGGATAAGCAACTATCCAATGAGGATTTAATTATAGTTAGCCATGATGGACTAATTCGATTGTTAATGTGTTACATATTTGAGATTCCGGTGTATCGACGATGGGAATTTCAAGTAGATACATGTGGCATTATGGAAATTGAATATCAAATGGCATTTAAAAAATGGAAATTAATTCGGTTTAATTATGTTTGTACGTAAATTTATGCTATACTAACAAACCTTTAAATAACCTTATACCAATATTATTACTTCTAATAACCCTCAATAGGTTGATAAGCTCGAAAGTAATCTAATGTGAACGTTTTTGGATAAGGAGCATTCGGATCATATTTACCTGTCCACGCGCCTTCAAATCTATGCTCGAATATACTAAGCAAAAATTGCATGGGGTATTGAGGTGATTGATTTATTGTACGAGTCTTTTGATTATCGATATAAAAATCTAAATGATCTGGAGTCCATTCTAATCCATAGAGATGGTACTGAGCAGTGTAGATGTCGAAAAAATCCTCATAGAATTCATCTTGAATATTAGAATCCCCCCAAGGATGTACACCATATCGAACACCCGAGGATTCTAAACTTGTGTGAGACCCAACGAGTTCAAAGATTGCGATCTCTGACGATTTTTCAGGGGAATCTTCGTAGCCTATCATCCATAAAGCAACGTGATTTGGGCTTGTATTGAGTCCTTTTGCTCTAAGTTCAAAATAACCGTATTGTGGCGTAAATTTTCTAGTATTTTCCTGAATTTCTCTAACAATTAAATTATTACTGAATCTATGTTGTCCTAATCGACTTCCAAGGTCTCCAGCAAATTCTCCGGTTTGAATTGAGGAACATCTCACCTCTCTATCAAACTCAGGGCACCATGGTTGTTGATTTTTTGTAATCTGTAGCACCAGCTTTCCATCCTTCAAAACATAGCTTGCTTTTGATTGTTCTCTTGAACTCCAATGAGGTAAATAATATGGGATCCACTTATTAAGATCGAGATTAGGTCCCTCAAATTCATCATTAAAGACTAAAGTATATCCTAGTTTATTTAAAGGGTTAGCTGGAAAATCTTCTTTGTAAATGTTCATTTTACCCATTTTCATTCGAACCCTTAATTAAATTTGATAAGAGAATGATTAAATTCTTAAAAATATATGAACAATATCAAAAAGCCAAATATTTAATTATTGTGGTTATAACCATAAAAGAAGCTATCTTGACGGCTGCGTTTCAATATTTAACAATCAATTGAAAAAAATTGAGAATTTATAGACAGAGAGTTTATAAAATTATTACTATCTTATTCCTATAAAAATTATTTAGTTATTATGACACATACAGCAGAAGAATTGAAGAATTTTACCATCAATAACCCTCCCATTCCAAATCATTATTCTGGTAATTGTTTCGCTTGCGTAAATCCTACTGGATTGAAACTCCAGTTTTGGAATCTTGATGGAATCGTATTTTCACCATATATTATTCCTCCAAAATATAGTGGATTCGAAGGTTTAGGGCATGGGGGAATTATTGCTACTTTACTTGATGAAATCTCCGCATGGACGATATGGATAAATACAAAGAAGTTTGGAATGACTCAAAATTTTAGTCTAAATTATCTCAAACCGGTCTACGTTGGCACTGATATCATGGTAGAAGGGATGGTTGGTTCATACGAGGATAACCATGTAATAATTCATGCTCATATTAAAGATATGACCAATAAAATTTTAGTGGAATCTAATAGTACTTGGAGCTTACCTAATAAGGAGATTATTGCAAAAACATTTAATATAAGCTTAGAAAAGTTGGTAGAAATTTATACGACCTTCTTTAATCCGATATTAGAATTCCTTAAAAAAACATAGCAAACTCCATCGAATATGACGGTTTTAGATGCAAAATCGTATGATTAAATCTATTAAGATAAAAAATTTAAAAATTTATCCATTTCCGGGAAGACAACATCAAATGAATTACGTTGTAATCAAATCAAATTATACTCCTTCCAATCGCATGTGCTTTATTTATGAGGCTTGTATCATTACGTACTTCACCACGTTTATTAAATCCTGGAGCAAGAATCATATCAACTAATTCCATGCTTAAATAATCAAAAATATCCTTAAGTAATCCAACTGTATGGCGAGCATATCTAATATGGCCTCCTCCTAATGGAATAACCATAACTACCCGTTTATTCTTGAACTCCTGATGTTTTGGCTGATACCATCGATCTAGAAACACTTTAAATTGAGCGCTTGGCCCCCACCAATAGATAGGAGTGCCTAATATCCAAACCTCGTTCTCTAACAACTTGTTCATTAAATCTTCCATGTCATCTTTTTGCATGCAAAAACCCATTTTATAACAACTATTACACGCTTGACAAGGTTTTATCTCTAACTTATTTAAAATCACCTTTTCTACCGACGCACCTGCTTCTTTAGCGCCAGCCAACACCTCATCCACTAAAATATCAGTATTACCTCCTATTCGAGGAGAACCCACTATACCTATAACGTCCATAATTCAAAAAGAGAAAATTGACATATAAATTTTTTATAAAATCCTTACGCTCAAAAAACGGGTATTATAAGGAGAAGTATCATTACCCTCGGAGTTAAATTTTTTGAGAAATACCTTAATTTTAAATTAGTGAATTGTCATTATGATTAAAATAGGAAAAAGAAAAACCCTCTGAATAAAAAAGTGAGGTAAAAATGGTAGTTTTGTGTAAAAGATGTGGGAGAGTTTTGAAAGCCACCAGAAGTATCAAATTAGGATATGGTCCCACGTGTTATAATAAGATTAAGAATCAAGAAAATCATGTTAATTTAGAAGAGGAAGTTAATTTTTTAAAGATAGAAATAAAAACTTTAAAGAAACTTTTAAATGAATTAAGAGTTAATCAAGTTATCTCTACTGAAGTCTCACCAATAAAGAGGATAAGAAGTGAAGTGAGAGTCCAAGAGAATGATGATAGAAAATGTCAAATGAGAGAAGTACTCCTAGAACTTAAGAGTAGGTTTCAATCCTGTGATGGAGATATAAAAAATATGCTTACGCCAATCCAAAATGAAACCAATATGATGGAAACAAATCAATTAGCTTTAGTAGAGACTAGTTAAAGATTAATTAATAAAAATTTTATTTTAATTTTTTTAAAAAATCAAATTGATTATGGAAATAATCGTTTTGCGCGATCACTTTCTAATTTTTTTAATTTCTTTATAGTTTCTGATGTATTTTCCTTAGAAAAAATTTGTTTAATTTTATCAAGGTTATTTTTTAAAAATTCAATGTTTCTGGGATTCATTTCTGCAGAAGGTTCTATTTTACCCGTTATCATTTGCTTGACAATATCGATCGAAAACCAATTAAGCTTGCCTTTTTTACTCAATGATTGAAAATCTATAAAGATCTGATCTCGGTCTTTAACAACTCTTATTAACAAATTTTCTTTTTCGAGAATTACCAATGCATTACAAAAACTATTGGATGATTATGATTTAATTATTCGAAATTGATGAGGTGAAAACAAGAATGGAAAATTTTTTTTACATATTGAGGGAATTCTTCCATTTTAATTCGCTTTAGAACTTCTTTTTATTAGATGGTTGTATTTTTTTGGAAATCGTATAAATTATTGATAAAATTTCCATTATTATGAACATTAAAATTAGATAAACAGGATATGCATCTATGATAACAGAATTCGTAATGGTTTGGGGATTTTTCACGATAAACATTCCTTCAACGTGATACTCATAAGCTGAAATATCTCCAGCAATAAAAATATTATTCATTGAATCTATTGCTATAGCACTACAGTCTTCGATATGGGGTTCCCCCCAGTCTCTATGCCATTGGAGGGATCCATTATTGTCATATTTAATCACGGAGATACTTGGACCGTTACTAGTAGAAAGTATAGTTTCGCCAGCTAAATAGATATTATCCTTGGAATCTATTGCTAAATCAGTAGAGTAACAATAAAAATCCCCTTTAAAAATTTCTCTCCATTCAAAAACCCCATCCTTACTATATTTAATTAGGAAAGTCTCGATACCCGTCGATGGCTCATCAGAATTTGTCTGACCAACGATAAATACATCATCTTGAGAATCTATCGCAATTCCTAAACCTATTTCATATGTTGGAGCATTATGTAACCTCGACCATAATAAATCACCAGAACTATTATATTTTAACAGGCAGAGATCATCTCTTGTAAAATGAAGATCACGTGTTCGTCCGGTGAGATAGACATTGTCTGAGGAATCAATTGTCAAGGCAAAGCAGTAATTCTTTGTAAAGTTAGACCATAATTTATACCATTGGAGAATTCCAGAAGAATTATACTTTACTAAACAGATTTCTAAATCTCCATCTTCTTTCTGAATATTACCGCCTAAGTAAATGTTATCTTGAGAATCAATTGCAATACAATAACATCGATTATCTACATAAGGACCAAATGTTGTATTCCATCGATAATTTAGATTATTGTCAAATTTTACCAAAGTAAAAACAGTCTTATTAAAATTACCTGATACTCCAGCTAAATAGATATTATTTAAAGAATCTAATGCCATTTCACAAGCAACATCATAACTACTTGAGTTCCAGTTATTAGAAATGAATGAATCGGTATCATTATCATACTTAATTAAGATCATAATCTAGAGGATTTCGAGGAAAGAAAGCATAACCAGTAAGATATAAATTATTTGCAGGATCCAAAATCATATCAGAGCAATGATCAATTTTAGGGCTGGAATAAACTCGATACCAATCATTTGGTCCCAACTCCTTTTGAGGAATAGACAAGCAACAAGATGGAAAAACTAAGAAATTAAATATTGCTACCGTTAATACTAAGCACTTTCTATAATGCCTCTTCAAGCAAAAAACCCTACCTTATATTAATGTTTTTTGGATTTGTACAAGTTTATCATAGAGAATTAGCTTAATAATGTTTTTGAATAAATCAATTAATGGGGAATTTGATGATGAATAATATCTATGTGTGAAATATTGATACTAACAATACAAGAAAATAGTTGAATCGATAACACCTATAATCTTTTTCCTAGATTATTACCTATTCAAAAATATCAAAATTTAAAAATCTTTGAAATTGTCGTGTTTTGGATAATCAACCACTTTAAATAGTTTCAAATACTCATTTTCGCTTGGTTTCAGATCTAAACTGTTAATGAAGTCCAAATGCTTTATTAGATCTTCTTTAGAAGATATAGGAAAAAACTCCATGTTAGATTCCAATAAAAATAAAAAATAATGATTTTTAAAATGCCACTATTAAGAGCTTAATATTTGCTTTTAATTTTTTCAAGGCTCAACGCACCATAACCTTGAATTATAAAGCAAGAAATAAAAGAATATTGAGAAATTTTCTGCATCGTTGCTTGTACAGTTATTACTTCAACTGAAACCACTTTTGGTAGAAGTAGCAAAGTGAAAGTATAAACTACGCCAAAAATCAAAATTATAACATAAATATAGGCATAAAGATTAGGATAATCCTCATTATAAAGGATGGCCACAGCATAAAATAATACTACTAAACTACCCATAATGTTAAACAAGTTTGAGAACATTAAATGGAGATTATGGAAACGATCCCAAGGGGTTAATATGGTTCCTAAGAGAGATGCTATTGATAGCAATCCAAATCCAGTTCCAATTAAGATTAATTTATATCGCAAGTTTCCACCTGTGAAAAATTTAGGTAATGCCAATAAGAATGGGATGAATGAGAATGCAAAAATTAGTGCTGTTATGGTGAAGAGAATAAATGATATTGTATTAGGTTCGCCCGAAATTGCAATTATTCGTCCCAAATCGCTAAATAAGTTTCCCCAAAAGTGATATCCCTGATTAAGGGGATCGGCAAGTGTTCCACCAGAATAGAAGATCATTGCAATAGAGGTTAAGATGATATATTGAACCATTCCAAAAATTAAGAATTTAAACGATAAACCATGCCAATATTTCAATTCGATCATGAGTCCTCCCTAAATCATCTCGCATATTTTGGCTTTCGAATAAACCCAATGAACATCATGGTATTTACAATTATATCCAACCCCTCAATAACTAAAAGAATAGAAGGTTCATTCATAGCATCTACTGAGACAATTGATCGAAAGATATTACTTCCAATAAAAGCAAAAAAGGCTATTCCGATAATTAACCCATTAGCTTGAGATAAATGTTTGTTTTTATACATGAATAAAAACATGATCGCAAGAGCGATGAAAATAGCAAAAGTTAGATAAGGTAATACTCGAATAAGAAACGTGATTTCAGGAGCGATAATGATAATAATCGAAATCAACAGTAAAAATAAAATTACAATCCATAATCTAATTTTATTAAATTGCTCCTTTGTTAATTCTTTGATGTATACACTACCAAGAGTTATAGTTGCTTGTAATCCTAAATAAAGTACTGGTAAAATATTGATCGTGATAATTAAAAATCTAATTTTAACCAGAAACAGAAGAACAATATCATCGAATAGATTGCTTATCAAGATCAAATTATAGAATAGATCATAAACCTTACCTACAGTTAATACCATAAAAAAAAGTGCAAACAAGAAATAAGCATCAGAGGTGAATATTGCTTCTTGTTTAAACCATTTATTAAAAAGGATAATACTCATTATCGCTAATATTACTATACGAATAACACTTGCTATAACTGATAACCAAATGTCCTGTATATTAAATAAAGCATATTCTATGGGGGCCCAAAATACACCATACAAAATAAGAAACAATATCGTTAAAAATGTTGAAGTACTTAATAGATATAGTTTAAATTTTCTCTTTTTAGCATCCATTATATCCACGAATTTACTGAATTTTAATAAAATTATATATGATTGTTATAACTAATTTATATAAAATCCTCTAAAAAACTCGAATTTATGTTTCAAATTGCATTTAAATCTCATCTTTTCTTTTTGTTAGATTTTCTATTAATTGAAGGCTTTAAAATGTTAATTTAATATATCAGTAATTTTATTATACTATTACCAAGGGTTTAAGGGTTTTCTATGGGTTTTTTTATTATTAATGGTCTTGGTTTTAATTGCCAAAATGAAAGAGACAATTGTCCAAATAATTCACTTTCATGTAAGAAATGCTTAATTAATATTTTAAAGAATTTAGGTTTTGAACCTACGTCAGATCTTACAATTTTTAGAGTAGTCTCGGATGAAAAACGTGTGGAAATTGAAAAGGAAGCTATTTGGCAAAAATTTTTAGATGTTTTGAACATCAAACATGTCATAATAATGGAAAAAGAAACTGGATTAGTCCTGTTAAATTCTCCAGTATCTGCTTCTAGTATTGATGTGGATCTTTTGAGTGGTTTCATTCAAGCGAATATAACATTCTCAGAGTCAAACGAGGTTTCTGGAAATAATGATCCCTCAGAAAAAACACCTTTTTTTGAATTTCAATATGAGAATTTTAATATCCTTTTAAGAGATGGAGATTACGTTAGAGTATGTATCATTCTGGACCATAAGGCTTCAATGTATATGAGAAACAATATGGAACAATTTATAGCATCATTTGAAGGAGAATTTGAAGAAAAATTCCAATCTCTTCGAGAAACGGGATTATTTGACAATAAAGGAATGCATGATCACGTTATTGCTAATTTCAACATTGATTTAGTCTTTCCTATGACATTGGCTCATGCAATCCCCCCAGAAGTAATGGATCAAATAAATGAGAATACAATCCAAAAGGCAATATATGATCTAACATTAGAATTGTTGAGTAGGAAACCGTTTTTTTACATAAATAATCTCCTAAATCGGGTGAAGAAAATCGTAAAAATCGACCCAAATACCCTTTTATTTGAAATTTATCGACTCTACGAAAAAAAGGTCATTATTTCAAAACCAATAGAAAACATATTGAATGATATGGAGGATAAAAATCAAAAAGTTCAAATTAGAACAGATAAAATTAAACCAATTTCAGCAATGTTAGTTAGTGAGGATGATATTTCTGAATTGAGAATTCAAATGGAGATCTTAGACGAAAATAAACAAAAAGAGCTCATAAAAGGTTTAATCAAAAAAGGAAAAATCGCAGAACGTTCATTAGATTATCTAGATGCCCAAAAAGAATATGAGAAAGCGCAAATTCTTTCTCGTGAATTTTCTTGTAACGAAGAAAATAAAAAATCTGCTCGAAAGTTGTTTAATTTAGAAAAGAAGCAACGTAATATAGAATTAGAATTTGCGGTGGAAACCGCAGAATTAGCCGAAAAAAATAAGGATTTTATCAAAGCCATTAATCATTATCAAAAAGCTCTTAAAATAATGGAAAATGACATTATATATGCTGAACCAGATCCTCGCATCAAAAAAATTAAACGAAAAATTTTTAAAATGCGAGAGATCATTTAAGATAATCAAAAATTTTATTAAATAGAATAACTTTACATGATGAAGAATGCCCCGTTTAGAAAAAAAAATTATTTTAGACGCTCCAATTGAAAAAATATATGATATATTAAATGATTATATGAGCCTTCCAGTTTGGAATATCGTCGTTAATAAAATTGAACAGTTAGGCCCTAAAAAATATTTCTTGAACACTAATGTGGGAGAAGTAACGAATATCGAAATTGAAAACATCCCTTACGAGAGAATGACATCTAAACAGGAAGGAAGTCCAATGGAAAAGATTGGATATCTCTTTAGTCCAAAAGAAAAGAGATCGGAAGTAACTATTTGGACAGAGTTTAAATTAGAAGAACAAAGAGATGTTCTTGATATGGCTGCTGATCTATTCTTAAAAAGTCTAAAAGTATACATTAATCATCTACAATCAGGTGGAACGCCTCAAAATTACAAAAAATCATTTAGTAAAATTAAGAAGGCTTAAATTCAAAGATCTTAATTTTAGGTTTATAGTTTAAATATAATAATATCAACCAAGCTGAAGAATCGTCGATATAAGCTTTACCAGGATTAATTATAATTTTATTTCCGATTTTTTCTACACATATCTCATGGGTATGACCATGTATAATTATGTCCAGCTTTTTTCCTCGAAAGATATTGAAAACGTATTTTTTTGTAAGATGATCTGGACCTCCTCTAAAAGGATGAGTTATTCCTATTTTTGTTCCTTGAATCGTAATCATTTCGACTTTATTTAACTGGTTTACTACGTCTAACGTATCAGCATTCCCACAAACTCCAATGAACTCTGTATTCTTTATCTGCAAAAATCCATCTAGAACATTAAGATTAATAAAATCTCCAGTATGAATTATCCAATCTGCTTGTTCTACAATTTCAATTAATTTTAAAGGAATTTGGTTAAAATTTAACGCATGAGTGTCTCCAACAATAGCTACAGAAATAACCATAATTTAAACTCTTTGAATAAAATACATCCTTATATTTTATCTAATTTTTTAATTTATTTGCTTTTTTTAGAAAAATTTTTTTTTGTTCTCATATTACAAAAATAAACCTAAATTATAGAAATTTAAATCAAAAGCGTCCTAAAAGAAGTTATGGCAGAAAAAACAGTTAAGATCGTAGTTGCTGGAGATGGAGGTGTTGGTAAGACATCATTTCTTAACAGATTGGTGCATGATAATTTTGATATGAAGAGTGAACTGACAAAAGGAATAGATTTTTTTTCAAAAAACATTCAAATTAATGGGACTGACATAAACTTCGTAATGTGGGATTTTGCTGGTCAAGATCAATTTAAAAGCCTTCTAGATGGATTTGTTGACGGTTCAATAGCTGCTTTTTTATTATTTGACTTAACAAGAGCCTCAACAATAGAGAATGTTGTAAATTGGCTGGAAAGGTTGAAGAAATTATCAAATATGCCAATTATGATTCTAGGTACAAAATATGATTTGCTTGAAAATAAACTTGAATCAAATCTGGATCAATATCTAATTTCTTTAATAAAATCAAACAACCTTCTACGATATATGAAGATATCATCAAAAACGGGATATAACATAAAAGAAGTATTTCATTCCTTAATTGATATGCTTACAAATTTAAAAGTTTAGACTATATAGGATTAAATCTTTTCTTAGTAATTTTGGTTAATCCTTTGAGTTTTATAAATAGTAGAATTACTTCAAACTTATTTAGACTTTTACGATCCAGTCAAATTCGTCATCAATCTCTAGCCTTTGGATCCCAGTGAGTAATTCATATAATTTTCTCGTGATTTCACCAGGTTCTCCCTTACTAAACACTCTCTTTTTATCCTCTAATGCAATAGATCTTATTGGAGTAATTACGGCGGCAGTTCCTGAACAAAAGGCTTCGGAACAGCTATTCTCAAACACTTCCTTATAAGAGATGTCTCTCTCTTCTACAAGAATTCCTAACTTTTCAGATGCTAATTCCAATATTGACTTCCTCGTAATTCCCGGTAATATTGTTCCTTCAGTTTTGGGAGTAATTAGATTCCCATTAATCACAGCAAAAAAATTAGCTGCTCCCACTTCTTCAATAAATTCTCTTTTTACGGCATCTAAGTATATTGTTTGTGAGAAACCCTTAGCTTTAGCTTCTTTTGCAGGAAGCATTGATCCCGCATAGTTACAACACGTTTTTGCAGCTCCAGTACCACCAGGAGCAGCCCTCGTGTACTTTTTCGAAATTTGGAGATCGATCCCTTTAAAACCTTCGGGAAAATAAGGTCCTACGGGAACAGTGAATATTATTAATTTATATTCTAAAGCAGGTTTTACTCCCAATATAGGACCGCTCCCTATCATTAGAGGGCGAATGTAAAGAGCACCTCCACTATCATATGGGGGTATATAATCTTCATTTGCTAAAACAACTTTCTTTATAGCATCAATAAATTTATTTTCCTCATAGTTTGGCATTAATAACCTATCGGCACTATCGTTAAATCTCCTTGCATTCTCCTTGGGGCGAAATAAAGTAATCTCACCATTTTTAGCCCTAAGAGCTTTCATTCCTTCAAAAATTCCTTGTCCATAATTTAATATACAAGCAGCAGGAGAAATTTTAAAATCTCCATAAGGGATTAACTTTCCCTCACTCCATTTACCATCATTAAAATCAGCTACAAACATAGTTTTGGTTTCTATAACATTGAAACCTAAGGAATAAAAGTCAATATCATTTGGGTTTATTATTATCACGTCCAAAACATTATTACAGAATTATTTAAGGGTTTGTTTCTTAAAAAATCTTTTTGATGAAAAAAAGAATTCGAATCATTAAAAATAAATAGAAAAAGTAAGATGTATAATTTAAATTTGTAATGTTATCATACCTTAACTCATTCTTAAAATGGCAGATAATAAAGAAAACTATGGGGAATATAAGCTGGTTATTGCAGGATTAGATAATGCAGGAAAAACTAGTGCCCTTATTGCTTTAAGACAAAAGTATAATTTCTATGAACGCGTGAAAAATTTAAAGCCAACTATTCGAGTTGAATATAGTTCTTTTGACTTTCTGACAAAATTCAAGATAAACTTATGGGATCTTGGGGGGCAAGAAAAGTTCCGCAAGATTTATATCGATAATCCCATTTATTTTGCGGAGACAGATTATCTTTATTTTCTCATAGACATTCAAGATGAATTAAAATTTAATGATTCAATCGCATATTTACAAGATATATTAGATATATATCGGAATATGAATTATACGAATGAAATTATAATTTGTTTCAGCAAGCATGATCCTAAATTCCGAAATGATGAAAATTTTGAAGATCGCTCAAAAATGCTAGAGGAACTAATCCTGATAAAAAATAAGGATATAAAATTTAAGTTTTTCCATATATCATATTACGATATTTCTTCGATCTCAAAAGCTGTTTCATTTTCGTTAAACAAAATTTTGAATCTGGAACAAATTAGTTGTGAAATCAAGGATTTAGTTGAAAATTTTGATTGTAATCACGCAATTTTGTATACCGAATCTGGTATTATTATTGCCGACTATTACAAAGAAACAATGGATACGAGAGAGTTTGAAGAACTAATTAGTAGTAAAATTAGTGATGATCTTGAATTTTTTCAACGATTAAAAAACGATCAATTAAAAATTGACGATCGGGTCACTATCACTAAAGGAAAGGTTGAATATGTCAAAATGATTCCGTTATTGTTAAGTCAAAGTAAAATCTTGTTCTACGTAGGAGTTAGTATGAATAATAATATGATAAATGAAATTAAAGTTGAGATAGAAAAATTTCAAAAATTATTGGACTCTCTTATTAATTGATTTCAAGATCTCTAATCTTTTTAAATTATCTCGAATATCGATAGACATAAGTAAAAAATTTCATATCTCAAATCAAATCTTAGTGATTATCTTATGGCTTTATCTAAAATTACAACAAAAAGTATTATAGAGAAAAAGAAAAAAGGAGAAAAAATCGTAACAATCACCGCTTATGATTATTCACTTGCAAAGATTGTAGACAAATGTGGATTTGATCTAATTTTAGTAGGGGATACACTAGCAGTGGTAATGTTGGGATATCAAAATACTTTGTCAGTAACAATGGATGAGATGGTACATCATATTAAAGCTGTCAGTAGAGGCGTATCTAATGCATTACTTGTCGGAGATATGCCATTTTTATCATATAAAGTTGATAAAATCGAAGCTGTAAAAAATGCTGGGAGATTCATTCAAGAAGGTGGTGCTGAAGCAGTTAAAATTGAAGGTGGTACAGAGATATGTCCTACAATCGAAGCTTTAATCGATGCTGATATTGAAGTTATGGGACATATTGGATTGACTCCACAAAAAATCTATCGTTTTGGAGGTTATTTAGTGCAAGGAAAAACTTTAGAAACTGCAAAAAGATTAATACTGGATGCATTAAATCTTCAGAATGAAGGCGTATTTTCTATTGTTTTAGAAAGTGTTCCATGGCAGATTGCTAAATTAATAACAGACAATGTTGATATTCCCACTATTGGGATCGGGGCTGGTCCTCACTGTGATGGTCAAATTTTAGTTTTACATGATATGTTAGGAATTTTTACAGAGATTAAACCTAAATTTGTAAAGTATTTTGGTAAATTAGGTGAATCTATTACAAATGCCTTAGATTTATACAAAAAGGAAGTTGAAGACTCTTCTTACCCCGATCTTAATCATTCTTACGAATACCAAGGAGAAGATTATAATAAAATTATTGATTGGGCTGAAAGTGTTGATCTCGAAAAAGAATCAAATCTTTTAAAAAAAAAGTTAGAAAAGTAGATTAATTACTTGGATACTGAGATGATATTATCAATTAATCCTTTATCGATTTTGAAGAATTAATACAATGATATACTTATCATACTTAAAAAAGTAAAAATATAATTAATCATACTTATATTAATAATAGTAATTAAACATCAAATTATATTATTATTTTCAAAAGGGGATCACTGAGTTAATATGTCCGAGGAATATGACTATTTATTTAAATCGATTGTCGTGGGAGATGGTGGAGTAGGAAAGACTGCTTTGACCTTACGATTCTCGAAAGACTTTTTTACAGAAGATTATAAGATGACTATTGGTGTAGATTTCCATGTAAAAACAATCACGATAGATACGGATGAAGGACCAATCAAGGCAAAACTACAATTATGGGATACTGGAGGCCAAGAGCGCTTTAGTTCAATCCGCCCCATGTACTATCGAGGTTCACTTGGAGCTGTTTTAGTTTTTGATCTAACGAATTCTAGTAGTTTTGAACATTTAACTCAATGGATTGAAGAAGTAAGAGCGAATATCCAAGCAGAAATACCTCTTTTATTAGTAGGTAATAAAAGTGATTTACTTGATCAGAGAGTAGTCACTCTTGAAGAGATTAATAATTTTACCCGAGACTTTAACTTGTATTATATGGAAACTTCAGCTAAAACTGGAGAAGGTGTAGGGGATTGTTTTTACATTCTTGCTTGCCTTATGATTGGACAAGGAGTACCTGAACAACTTATTGCTAATGCAACGGTTTATAGTCCTGGAGAAATCGCTTTAGATACGAATTCTGTTCAAATTCCCGCAACTACAAATGTAGACCCTCTTCAAGGATATGAAGCACCACCTGTACCAGAAATTAACAATTCATATGAAACTACTTTAGATAATTTTTCTGCCCCCCCTGTTCCAGAACCTCAGATAAATTATGAGGCTCCCCCCGTACCTGAACCCTCTCTTGAAACGAAGAAAGAAAAGATACCATCATTCGAACCCGAACAAGAACCCAAAATTTCGGTTCCAGAACCCACAGAATTTGAATTTAAAACTCCTGATCAGATTCTAAATGAGGGGAAGATAAAAAATGATGTCTCAAGCATTTTAGATCGATCCAAAGAAGAAAGTTATATACCCAAAGCAGTACCCTTCTCTTCAAATACTCCTATTCCTGCTCCAGCCCCCGAAGGATTTAAATCTATTGAAAAGCAAACATCAACTGAGCCTGAAAAATCAATTACGCCATTTAGAGTGACCAAAAAAGAAGAACCGATACAATCTAGACCTGTTATTATGTCCTCCGAACCGAACACCGAAACTCAAGTAGAAAGTCAAAATATACCATCAAATAATTTATCAGATTATATGCCTGAAACCATCCTATCAAAGAAAGAAAGAAAGAAATTAGAAAAGGAGAAGAAGAAAAAAGAGAAGAAGAAAAAATCAATAGAAGAAAAAGCGAAACAAAAAGAATTACTAGATCAAATGACCAAAAGTAAAAAAGAAAAGACCGTTCCGTCAGAATCAACATCATTGTTTCAGACATTGACTCAAAAGACAGATCAGATTCCACAAACTCAATCAGATTCCTTTGTGCCATTCAGTTCTCCCGCAGATAAACAAGAAACGAAAGAAGGATCATCCTCTTTACGAATTATTCCAAATGTAGCCGATATAGAATCAGAACCAAGTTCATTCACTGTAATTAGAAAAAGTCCGGATCAGGAATTAAAGCAAGAATCCAAACCAAAAGATTTTTTGATCTGTGATCAATGTGGAGCGACTTTATCATCTGACTATGCATTCTGTAATAAATGTGGGAATAAATTATCTTAAGTTTTCTTATGTAGGTTTCCCACAGATAGGACATATACTCCACATTTTCTTTATTTTTGAGGAGCAATTTGAACACAATTTTAATTCAGGGTCAATCTCAGTGATCGGTTTTGAAAAAATAGTTATGTCGTGTGGATTTTTTGCATAATCTGAATTTTTTTGTGAAGAAATTTTTTCTGGGACTTGAAGATCAAAATATTGATCTTTTATAGGCTTAGCGTTTTGATAAAAAGGCTCATCGATTGAATCTTTTTTTAACTCTGTTAAATCTCTTTTGGCATTTACGTTTTCTTTATTATAAGAACCGACAGTATAATAATAAAACTTACCTTCATTATTTTCAATTACTTTCTCTCCATTCTTTAAGTACACTTCAATATAATAAATGATAATTGATCCGTTGGGGACATCTGCTAGCTCTATTATGAAATAATCTTTCATATCCTCCATTTTCATTTGATACCATGATTCTCCATTATCTGCAGAAAAAATCAAATTAACATGCTCTAATTTTTCATCAAAATCATCTTGAGTAATTTTAACGACGATTTTAATGGTTTTTACAGAAGCATTACTTAATTCTTCATCTTGTGGTTCATCCCAAGCGGAACCACATTTAGGACAGTTAGTAAACCAGTTAGGATACTCAAATTTGCATTTCACACAAGTCTTAGTGTAATATCGACTGGTTTTTATACCTAAAGACTTCTTTTTATCTCTTGCCATTATTTATAACATTATTAAAATGGTATTTTAAGATTTCTTACGAATAAAATTACTTTCTAATAAATAAATATATTTCTTAAGGTTTTTTTAATGAATGTTACATTGCTTTACAATTTTTTCTAAATCTTCACAAAATAAATCAAGGTGCTCTTTTTTTACATGGGGCATGATGACTGCCCTAATAAGGTTAAAATCTATAAACTTTCCTAACATCCATCTATTTTTTCTAAGCTTCTCATCGATTTGGCATATTGATTTGCCTGAATTCGTCGTAATGCCAAGGACATTAATGACAGGTTCAACTACCAATCTAATTCCATCAATATCTCTGACTCTTTTTCCAAGATATTTTGTATTTTCCATACAATCCGAAATTATTTTCTTAAAACCATTTTTGCCTAGATAATTCATGATTGCCCAGAATGCAATTACATTAGATCCTGATCTCGTCCCAACAAACTGGAGATGCTTAAAATTGCCTCCCGCAAGATATGGTATTTCAAATCCTACTTTCTTAATTATTGATTTATCTCTCAGGAAAAAACCACCAGAAGGTATTACTCCCATACCCATTTTATGGGGATCTGCAGTGATGGAATTGACATTCTTTACTGAAAAATCCCAATTTGGTATCTTATTGTCTGATTTTTCTAGAAAAGGTAACACAAATCCTCCAAAAGCCGCATCCACATGAAAAAAAATGTCCTTTCCTTCAATTATTTCCCCCATTTTTTCAATGGGATCTACTAGTCCCAAAGAAGTAGATCCGGCTACCCCAACAACTCCACAGGTATTCTTATTTATTGATTTTGCAAATTTATCTAAATTTAATTCAAAATCTTCATTCAAATCTACTTTTCGAAGTCTAATTCCAAGTATATCAGCCGCTTTATCAAATGAGATATGTGCCGCCCGCGATAGAACAACCTCGGGATGTTTTATATCTGATCGCAATTTCTTTGCTATTCTCATTGCAATTATATTTGCTTCTGATCCACCTGTTGTGAAACAACCAGTCAAATCTTGAGCGTTAAATAAATCACCTATCTCAGAGATAACTTCTGCTTCTAATAACATAGTTCCTGGAAATAATCCCGGATCTCCAAGATTTTTTGATATATATTTAATGTATACTTCTTTAGCGATATCAAGAGGTTCTGTGCACATAGATCCTAGAATTGAGCCATCTTGATATGAAAAATCTTCCCTCAACTTTGTGTCTAAAATTGTGAGAATTTGTTCTTTATCTAAACCATTTTCTCTCATGCTTCTTTAATAGATTTCTCTATTCAATAATCAATTAAATCTGCGAGAAAATTAAAATCTTACATAAATAAATCTTAAATCGATAAAATTTCATGGAATTTTTATGAATAAAACTTTTTACTAAATTGTTAAGAATAAATCTTATTTTCTAAATTGCGGGGATAATGATATTTTATGACTATTTTTTTAATTTGAAACGATCAGCATCTCTTTTAGAATATTTTAATAAAGAATTAGCCAATTCTTTACTTAAATCGATATTATAATAATTAGCAATACAGATTATGGCAAAAATTGTATCTGCGACCTCTTCACTTAACTTAGGTCTTTCATTTTCTTTTGGGGGTTTAAATCCTTCCGCAATATTGATAGCTCTTGCTATTTCCCCCACCTCCTCCACTAACGCACTTAACATGGAAAGAGGAGGCCAATATCCTCCGTGTGATTTTATCCAATTATCTACTTCTGATTGGAAGTCCCTGAAATTAAATTTAGGAATCATACTTCAGAATAAGTTAACCAAATATAAAGATTTTACTTTATTAATAAATGATATTCTTTTTTCGTGCTTCCCATTCAGCTCGTTTACCGGGATTATAACGATTAACTTCACCATAATATCCTGTAATTCTTGAATAAACATTTACATCGCTTGACTGACATTTTGGACATAAAAAAGTTCCCCCTCGAAACATTTTTC
>Ga0315542_1000197_pt1 | contig 35443 bp, 26 predicted proteins | sample SalMarSW160120MG_FD_202541 | JGI IMG/M metagenome (GOLD analysis project Ga0315542, IMG submission 202541) | Salt marsh sediment microbial communities from the Plum Island Ecosystem LTER, Massachusetts, United States - Salt Marsh Sediment SW1601-20 ...
ACGGAATGATGTCCCTTATTATCTTCAGACAGTTATTCCATACGTCATGATGTGTTTTGTTCATTTAGGGTGCATATTAAAATTCCGGATTCTATACAAGCTGATTCAGATAGCAATATTTGTAAAAAAAAAACTTAAAAAAAAAATTTTTTTTACTTGATTTTTTCAAAAAAAGTATATGTTTTTAATCATCAGCAACTTATGGAATGATTTTTTTTTAAATGATTCAAGTTGGTGAATTATAATGAATTACAATTAACTGATTTGGTTTGTCAGTGTATTACAACTCATTATGAACTCTTACTCAAAAATCAACAATTTTGATCTAAAACGAGTATTATTTTGACGTTAGTTTTATAAAATTTTTCAAGTTCAAGATAATCTGAATTTTAGAAATTCAGATCATTTTTATTGATTATTTTTCTTGCCAAAGAGAGAAAAGTGAACATATCTTTTCGGATTGGTTTTCATGTCCTGAAGAAGCAGGTTAAGATTTGCAAGACTGTTGTTAAGATTTATATAAAGTGAGTCGTTTGTAAATAATTGTCCGGCACTTCCTTTTCCGTTGTTCAGGTTATCAATCAGGGAGGATGCTTTTTCCAGGCTTTTCTTCAGGTTTAATACGGAAGTGTAAATATCTGCTGCTGCCAGAGTATCGGTTATCGACTCCAGATTACTGATAGTACTGCTCATTTTTTCCGTATTATCAGAAAGCATCCGGGAGAATTTTGAAATATTTTCAAGGGTTGCCTTAAGATCTTTTTCCTTTGATCCGATAATGTTGTCAATGCTTTCCGAAGTGCTGTTCAGGTTAGCCATAGTACCCTGCAGGTTTTTCCTGAATTCAGGATCCATTATTTCGTTTAATGAGGAGATTGTTGAATCAAGTACATTTATCAGGGAAATCATTTTCTCTTTTATCGGATGCAACTCAGTTTCAACAATATTCAGGAGCGATTCAGCAAGCCTTCCCGGGATGGTATCTCCCGGCGAATAAAATCCCGGACCATTGCCATATACGAATTGCACCTTCATACCGGCAATAATTGAAACAGGAGTAATCTCCGCAACAGTATTTTCTGGAAGCTTGAAACCTTTGCTTACAGAAAAAACAACAAGCAACTTACCTGAGGTCTCATTAAGAAAATCTATCGACTGCACCACTCCAACCTTGTAGCCGTTAATTTCAACAGGGCTGGATTCTGCAAGTCCGCCAACATTATCATAAACTGAATAGTAATATCCTGTACTCTTAAAATATTCTTTACCTTTTAAAAAATTATAAAGCCAAATAAATACGAGGATAGTAACTATTGCCACTGCTCCAACCTTAACTTCATTTGAGAGTTTTATCATTTGAACGAGATTTTATTTCTTTTTGGTTTGTTCCAGAGCCTGCCGTAAAGGTAATATTTTGTTATCTTTTACAGCAATAACAAAGGCATCAGGATATAATGATTCTATTTTTTTCCTGTATTTTACTGCTTCAGAGTAATCGTCAAACTGACCGGAAGCATATTTATAACGGTCCTGTGCATTGATCTCAATTATATCTTTAACGCCTTTAAAATTTCCCGGTTTAATTTCTGTTCTTGACGATGAAGTGACTATCTGGACCATAAAAATTATTTTTTCCGGAATTGAAGCAATGTCCGGTGCCGGCTCTTTTGTTGTCTCAGTATTCTGCACTGAAATGCTGCTTTTGCTGTCAATATCATTAATATAATCCCTGCAGGCCCTGTATATGGCTGATGCAATATAGTCCTGCCCCTGTTTTGAATTAAGGTATTTTTCTTCCGCGAGATTGGTAATAAAGCCAGTTTCGATAAGTACACTGGGCATGGTTGTATTGAATAATACCCAGAATCCTGCCTGTTTAACACTCCGGTCCTTGCGGTTGACCCTTTCACTGAACTGTGTTTGTATCCTGGAAGCAAGATCTGTACTCTGTTTCTGAAAAACATTTTGCATCAGGGTAAACATGATATAAGATTCGGGAGAGTTTGGATCAAAACCTTTATACTTGGCTGAATAATCCTCTTCCAGAAGTATAACAGCATTTTCTTTCATGGCAACCTCAAGGTTTTGCTGGTCTTTTGCCAGACCCATAATATATGATTCAGATCCAAAAACATTTTTTGACGATGCCCAATTGGTATGAATAGAGATAAAAAGGTCGGCATTGTTCTTATTGGCAATTTTTGGCCGGTCAAGCAGATCAACTGTCGTATCCTTGTCCCTTGTGTAAATGACGATAACATCCTTAATGTTATTCCGGATGTATTCACCTGTTTTTAAGGCAATTGCGAGATTTATATTTTTTTCTTTACTAAAACTTCCTATTGCACCCGGGTCTCTTCCACCATGTCCCGGATCGATAACTATCACCCATTTACCATCAGTTTTGGGATCAGGAGTTGTTCCTTTAAGTGTACAGGAGACCACAAAAAAGAAAATCAAAGCCAGTGCATATATATTAATAGTATGAAGTTTCCCGTTTTTAATTTCAGTACTCATATTAAGTTCATGTTTTTTTAATAGTTTTACCGCTGACATCCCGAAGTCGCACAAAAACTATACAAAAATAGTATTTAAGTTGTATTTTTTTAAACAAAAGCGGTTCCTTATCGTGTTCCTCGTGATGGTCCAGTATTTATCATTGTTCTCTCAGGAAAGAAGAAGTATTCCCGATACATTGCTTGTTAAGAATGATACCATCGTTGCCGATACAATAAAGAGTTTGAAAAGGATATCAGCCGATGCTATCGACAAACAGGTAACATATACAGCTGAGGGGTATATTAAAAATGACCTAATCGCAAAAAAAGCCATTCTCGTAAAAAATGCAAAAGTGAATTATGGAGATATTGAGATCAATGCCGATTCCATTGTCTTTGATATGGATTTAAATCTTGTTATTGCAGTAGGCCTGAAAGATTCCACCGGAACAGTGGTGGGCAAGCCTGATTTTAAATCAGGTACACAGGAATTCCAGTCTGATACGCTTAAGTACAATTTTAAAACAAAAAAGGCATATATAAGGAATATTGTTACACAGCAGGATGAAGGTCTTCTGCGCAGCTCAGCAACTAAATTGCTTGCGGACGGAACTTCCAACATATTCAGCAGCACTTATTCCACCTGCGATCTGGATACGCCACATTTCTATATTTACCTCCGCAAGGCAAAAGTATACCCTGGGAAGAAAATTATTTCCGGTCCGGGTAATCTTGTTATTGAGGGGATCCCTCTTCCACTTTTTATACCATTCGGATTTTTCCCTATCCAGACTAAGAAAGCTGCATCGGGACTTATTATCCCAAATCCGCATTATGAATCTGGACGGGGTTATGCGCTTTCTGACGGCGGATATTATTTTGCTGTTAATAATTATTTCGATCTGACCCTGAAAGGAAATATCTATACAAATGGATCATGGCTGGTATCAGCTATGACCAGTTATAATAAGCTGTATAAATATAGCGGCAACTTCTCATTCAGCTATGCGGATAATAAGCTTGGTCATAAAGGACTGCCCGATTACAGTGAATCAACTAATTATAGTCTTGGATGGACTTATGCCCAGAGTGCAAAGGCGAGACCAGGTTCGAGGTTCTCAGCCAGTGTGAATATGAGTTCCAGCGGATATGACAGGAATAACAGCTATAACCTGAGTGATCATATAAACACAACCCGTCAGTCAAGTGTAAGTTATTCAAAATCGTGGGAAGGAACACCTTTTAACCTTTCTGCCAGTATGAACCAAAGCCAGAATGTGAAGAATAAAACAGTAGCACTGAACTTGCCTAAGTTGAATTTTAATGCCTCAAGGATCTATCCTTTACAGGGCAGAAACAGCATCGGAGCAAGAAAGTGGTACCAGGAACTTCAGTTTCAGTATACCGCTTCCCTCGATAATCAAATTAGTACTTACGACAGCCTCCTCTTTACAAATAAGGTCTGGAATAACACAAAAAGCGGGTTTACACACGAGATTCCACTCAGCCTGCAGATCCGTCTGTTTAAGAACTTCTCTATTTCTCCCCAGGTGTCATATAAGGGTGTTCTTTATACACAGAAGATTGAAAAGAAATGGGATCCCGCTTACCGGGATCCGGTAACCGATGAGATAGTACCTTCAGTGGTAATTGATACCACAAGAGGGTTATTTTACGGGCAGGCTTTAAAAACATCAATAAGCGCCGGTTACAGTCCCCAGATATTTGGTACATTCGATTTTAAAAACCCGGATTCAAGGATTGATGCAATAAGACATGTCATGAAACCTTCCATAAGTTTCAGTTATGTGCCTTCTTTTAGTGGCCTCAGCTCGAAAATGTACCGGCAGGTTCAGATTGATACATCAGGACGAACAAGCGAATACTCTATATATGAGGGGAATATATATGGAACACCTTCATTATCATCTAAAAGTGGAAACGTGACATTAAGTCTGACCAATATACTTGAAGCAAAGGTCTTTGCGCGAAATGATACAACAGGCAAACCAAAGAAGATAAAACTGATTGATAATTTTGGGATATCAACTGCCTACAACGTTTTTGCCGATTCTTTAAACTGGAGTCCTGTATCCATGGTTATGAGAACGTCTCTGATAGAGAATATAAACATATCGGCCAATGCTAGTTTTTCCCTTTATGCTCTCGATAGCCAGGGGCGTCAGACGGGAACATTTTACTTCAAGGAGACCGGGAAGCTTATGCGACTGAATAACGTTAATTTCGGCCTCGACTTCAGTCTCAGCGATCTCCTGAAAGGGAAAAGTACCAAAAAGACAACAAGTAATACTCCCGGATCACAAAAATATGGAGTATCTGGTCCTGAAGTACCAAATGACATAAATCCGGTCAGTGGACAAAACGCTGGCATAAGCCAGTTTGATGAATTCGGATATATGAAATTCGATGCCCCATGGACTATGAATATAAGTTATGCGTTAAATTATGCAAAACCTTCGACGACGTCAGTAATATCACAGACCATTTCCGTTAACGGAACTCTCCAGCTGACAAAAAAGACCAACATCACATTTAACTCCGGATATGATTTAAAAGCAAAAGCAATAACCATGACCCAGATGCATGTAACCCGTGATCTTCATTGCTGGGAGATGAGTTTTGACTGGATACCAAATGGTTATATGAGAATGTGGACATTCTCAATCAGGGTTAAGGCTTCAGTCCTGGCCGACCTCAAATATGATAGACGAAAAGATTATCATGACAATTATTAAAAACCCCAAATGATGAAAAGAATAATCAGAACTTCCAGTGCACCTGCTGCCATTGGCCCTTATAGTCAGGCTGTTGAGATAAACGGAACACTCTATATATCGGGTCAGGTACCTGTCGATCCGAAAACCGGCAAGCTCGTTGAGGGAGATATTACTATTCAGACAAAACAGGTATTTAAAAATATTGAGGCGATACTTCGAGAGGCCGGATATAATTTTACTGAAGTAGTTAAGTCTACCTGTTTTCTGAGCAATATCTCCGATTTTAAGGCAATGAATGAAATCTATGCTCAATATTATTCTGAGAACCAGCCTGCAAGAGCTGCCTTCGCGGTGAAAGACCTGCCTATGGGTGCCTTGATCGAAATAGAGACGATTGCAGTGAAATAATCTTACTATTTTACCCCCTCTCCGGCTAAAGCGGGATTTCCCCCGGGTGGGAAATGAAAAGGGGGATGATTTCAATAAAAAAGACCGGACAAAATTGTCAGGTCTTTACAGTTCAGTGCAGTATTATTATTCTGCAATTATCTCAAAGTCAATCTCAACTTTGATATCCCTGTGCAGCTTAATAACAGCTTTATAATTTCCGATTTCTTTTATCTGGTCTTCAGGAAGCGATATGCTTTTACGGTCAATCTCAAATCCTTTTTCTTTAAGAGCTTCAGCAATTTGAATTGTATTGACAGATCCGAAAATTTTTCCTGAGGTGCTTGTTTTGGCTCCGACAACGATCTTAATATCAGCCATTTTAGCAGCCAGCTCCCGGGCTTCAGCCTTGATCTTTTCCTCTTTATGAGCTCTTTGTCTGAGATTCTCAGCATGCATTTTCTTTGCAGAAGATGTTGCAGCTATGGCAAATCCCCTGGGTATAAGGAAATTTCTTCCATATCCGGATTTAACATGCACCAGATCATCCTTTTGTCCAAGTTTCTGAACGTCCTGTAATAATATTATTTCCATTTTATATCCTCCTTATTTTAACAAGTCAGTAACATAAGGAAGAAGGGCAATATGACGTGCTCTCTTAACAGCTTTTGCCACTTTCCTCTGATATTTAAGAGACGTGCCGGTAATCCTGCGCGGAAGGATCTTTCCCTGGTCATTCAGAAACTTCTTGAGGAATTCAGGATCTTTATAATCGATATATCGGATCCTGTTCTTCTTAAATCGACAGTATTTCTTCTTTTTGACTTCAACAGTAGGGGGAGTCAAATATCTGATTTCTGATTCATTCTGTGCCATATCTTATTCCTCCTTTGTAGTTACTGATTCTTTCTGTTTTCTTTTTTTCTCGGCATATTCAACAGCAAATTTCTCCATCCTGAATGTCAGGAACCTGATAATTCTCTCATCGCGACGATATTGAACTTCAAGTTTGTCTATAAGGCTGCCTTCACCCTTGAATTCAATAAGATAATAGAATCCGGTTGATTTCTTCTGAATAGGATAGGCCAGTTTTTTAAGGCCCCAGTTCTCTTCATGAACGATCTCACCATCATTGTCGGTGATGACCTTCTTGAATTTAAGTACCGCTTCCTTCATCTGGTTCTCAGATAAAACGGGAGTTGCAATGAAAACGGTTTCGTACTGATTTAACATAATAATAGTCTGAATTGAATTAATTAATTTGGCTCGCAAAAGTACAATTATTTTAATTTAAACAAAAATTAATGCACGGAAAATTATGCCTTTATGCCAATTGATAATTTTTTGTTTGTTTTCATCCTTCATAGTTTTCAACACTTATTTCTCAGTTTTCCTTTTTAACTATCTTTGTTTTGCAATAACTTTGAAAGCGAAAGTCAATTTTTTATGGAAAACTTCATAGTATCAGCAAGAAAATACAGACCTGCCACTTTCGACATGGTTGTCGGCCAGGATACAATTACAAATACACTCAAGAATGCCATTAAAAACAATCATCTGACCCAATCTTATCTGTTTTGCGGACCCAGGGGGGTGGGTAAGACGACATGTGCCAGGATTTTTGCCAAGACCATAAATTGCAGTAATCTGAAAGAAAATGGAGAAGCGTGTGATAAGTGCGAATCATGTATCTCTTTTAATACGCTCAGGTCGTTTAATATTCATGAGCTTGATGCAGCCTCCAACAATAAAGTTGAAGATATCAGAAGCCTGAACGACCAGATAAGGATACCACCTCAGATTGGTAGATACAGCATATACATTATTGATGAGGTTCATATGCTCTCATCCTCTGCATTCAATGCTTTCCTGAAGACACTTGAAGAACCTCCTTCGCATGCTATCTTCATCCTGGCAACTACTGAAAAGCATAAGATCATTCCTACAATATTGTCGCGTTGCCAGATTTTTGATTTCAACAGGATCAGGGTAGAGGATATGGTAGGCAGACTGACATATGTTGCAAAGAACGAGGCAGTAACAGCTGAGGAGGAAGCTCTGCATATTATTGCCCAGAAAGCTGATGGAGCTCTCAGGGACGCTTTGTCGATTTTTGACCAGATAGTTAGTCTGTGCGGAAAAAATGTAACTTACCAAGATGTAATAGCTAACCTGAATGTTCTGGACTATGAATATTATTTTAAAAGTGTTGACGGAGCTCTGGAAGGAGATGTATCAACAGTTTTACTCACTTTTAACGAAATACTGGAAAAGGGATTTGATGGTCATAACTTTGTCTCGGGTTTGAACAGCCATTTGCGCGACCTTCTTGTCAGCAAGGATGAATCAACATTGAGGCTTCTGGAGACAACACCGGCTGTAAGACAGCGATACCTGATACAGTCTTCCAACTGTCCGGTCGAATTTCTTTACAAGGCCCTGGAAGCAGGAAGCAACTGCGATATCTCATACAAAATCAGTAAGAATCCCCGGCTGCATGTTGAACTATTCCTGATCCGTATGTGCCGTCTTTCAGATGAACCTTCTGAGGAGGCAGAAAAAAAAAAGTTACAGCTGAATAAAAGCGAAAAAGAACTCAAGCTGCCATCAAAATCTGAGATAATACGTGAATCTGAGGAACCTGTTAAAAATATGGCAGGAAGTGAAGAGAAGACTTCCAGCCATATGCCGGTAATTGAAAAACCTGCCAGGACTTTTTCAATTAAGGAGATTATTTCAGAAACCATGGAGCCGGAAACAAAAGTATCTTCAACCGTTGAAAGTCAAAATGACATCGATGCAGAATTTCCCGGGAACAAATTAGACTTCACTCCCGGAAATATTTCTTCTGTCTGGATGGAATTCATCAAAACGCTCAGCAGCGAAGGTCCCAGAATAGTTAGCATGTTTAAATCAATAGTACCTGAGATGGAAGATGAGCATACCTTAAAGGTACATTTAAGCAACGCTGCACAAAAAGATCTATTCATCCAGAATTATAAACAGAGGCTTTTAAATTATTTGGGTGACAAATTTGCCGATCCCGAACTCGAAATTGAAACAATTGTGGATCTGTCAGATACAAATGATTTACTTTATACCGATGAACAAAAGTATAACTACCTTCAAAAAAAATATCCTGTTTTGAAAGATTTTAAAAAAACATTTAACCTTGATATTACTTGATAAAGAGCTTAAGTCATCTAATAGATTAATATATAATTTAAAAAGGTGAAGCAGAACACTGCAAGACATTCTGGTGATGATGATCTAAACTTTCTGAAAAGAGAAAAATATTTTTCTGATCATATTATAGACCATTCCAGGTCTATGATTAGCATTATAAACCGTGATTATGTTTATGAAAAAGTTAACTCTTCTTTCTGCAATGCTCATAAAGAAGTAACTGACTCAATCGTTGGAAAAACACTCGGGGATGTATGGGGTCATGAGATATTCGTTACAAAGATCAAGCATAATATCGACAAATGTTTTTCTGGTGCCACAGTCAGGTATGAAGCATCATTTACAACACCCCGGTCGGGTGTAAGGTTTTATGAAGTGATCTTCCGTCCCTTCCCGGTGGAATCGGGCGAGATAACACATCTGCTTGCTGAAACCTTTGATATAACTGATCTTAAGTTATCGGAAAAAATAGCAACCGAAAAAGAGGAGGAATTCAGGAAGTTTGAAACAAACCTGCCCATTGGCTTCATAAGATGTCAGCCTGATGGTACAATAATCCATGTTAATAAATCTTTTGTTTTAATCCTTGATTGTGAAAAGGAAGATGCAATTTGCTTTAGAAACCTCAGGAGTTATTACGTAGAGGAGAGGATTTTCGAAATGCATATTGAGCAGCTCCTTGGTGGAAAACCTAAATATTTTGGCAGGGTTCCGCTAAAGACCTGCAGGGGCAATGAGATTGTGTGTAGAATAAGTGGATTCATGACTGTTAACGATCCTGAAATCCCCTCTTATATAGATTTTGCTATTGAGGACTCATCGCGTGAGCTGATGCTGGAAAACCGTCTTCTGGAAGCACAGAAGCTTGAAACCATTGGAGCTCTTGCAGGAGGCATAGCTCACGATTTTAATAATATACTTACCACTATATCAGGTTATTCTGAATTATTACAGGACGATCTTCCGAAATCTTCTCCATCGGCCCAGAAAGTCGCAAAGATAAGGATGGCTGTTTCCAAAGCCAGGTCGCTTACAAACCAGATACTTACATTCAGCAGACAGATGGAGCAGGAAAAAGTATCTGTAAATGTATATGATGTTCTTAAAGAGACTATAGGCTTCGTTAAATCTTCAGTACCTTCAAACATCAGTGTAAGGAGCAACTTCAGGAGGATCGAAGCACCGGTTTATGCTGACCCGACACAGCTCTTCAGGGTGTTCCTGAACCTGATCACCAATGCTGTACAGTCCCTGGAAAACAGGAAAGGCACTATTTTTATTAATATGGAAGTAGTGGAAGGGAGAAATGTACAAAACGAAATGAACAAAAATATTGTTGCAGATGAATATGTACAGATAACTTTCAGGGATACAGGAAAAGGTATGGACCAATCATTGATGAGGAGAATATTTGAACCTTTCTTCACTACCCGGGAAGTTGGAAAGGGATCAGGGCTGGGTTTATCAGTTGTTCATGGCATTGTATCAGAAATAGGAGGAGAGATACTCGTTTCAAGTGAAAAAGACAAAGGATCATCTTTTTACATTTATCTTCCTGTCTCAAGGGAAACCATTAACGGGACGGGCAAGAGTGGCAGGAGAAAAAAGATTTTGTTTATAACAGGTAACAGGCATGAATCACGAATATTATCACTGGCATTAAATAACACAGGTTATGAAATGATACAGTCATGCGAACCCGTGCATTTTAATAAGGTTTTAACTGATCCAAAGCAAAAGCCTGATCTTGTTATATATATGAGCGATTCGGAATTAATAAAGGCCGAAGACCTACTTGTAGCTTTTAAGAACTCCGAAATAAATATACCCTGCATCCTTGTAACTGATTCAAATGTCGGTTTAATGGAAGAAAAATTATTAAATTCGGGGATTATTAAACAGCATCTGATAAAACCGGTTTCACTTAAGGAAATAAAAAACGCAATACAATTGTCTATTAACAGTTAAGGATATCAGAAATGAATATCCTGAGAAATCAATATCCAATGCCAGGAATATTATTAGTTGAAGATGATAACGACCTGAGAGAAATGCTTAAAGATACTCTCAGCAGAAAAAATTTTACTGTTCTTGAAGCTAAAAACGGGAGGGATGCAATAATGCATTTCAAACCAGCTGTTATCGACCTGGTAGTCACGGATCTTATAATGCCTGAAGAAGATGGTCTGAAAGTTATAATGAGATTAAGGGAAATGAAACCGGGTTTAAAGATAATTGCAATTTCCGGAGGAGGTAAAGCTGGTCCGGGCAGTTATCTTAACCTTGCCAGAGCCCTTGGGGCCGACGCTATTTACTCAAAGCCATTTTCAATAAACGATTTGATAACCAAAATTGAGGAATTGCTTGTTGGTGAACAACAGGGTTAACTAAAATGTTATAATCAAAACCAATAAATATAATTGTTATGTTAAAAAAGAAAGTAGAAGATATTTGCAACAGACAGGTTGAAAGAGAAGGTTATTCATCAAATCTCTATTTAGCGATGGCCTCATGGGCTGAGACAAATGGATTTGCCGGTGTCGCACAGTGGTTATATATTCAGTCAGATGAAGAGAGGATCCACATGCTTAAATTTATCAAATACATTAATGAACGGGGAGGGAAAGCCATAATGCCAGCAATGAAAAAACCTCCTGTAGATTATAAAGGTGTAGAAGATTTATTCAAAGATGTTCTTAAGCACGAGGAATTTGTGACAGCAAGCATAAATGAGATTGTTGCACTGACTCTTGCTGAAAAAGATTTCAACACAAATAATTTCGTTCAGTGGTTTGTTACAGAACAGGTTGAAGAGGAAGCTTCTGTTAGGACTATTCTTGATAAATTGCATCTGGTAGGCAAAAATAATATGTATCAGTTCGACAGGGATATTTCGAGCCTCAGAGCTTCGTCTACCACTGCTCAGACAACTTGATGAAAAAACTGATATTTTTCTGTATCAATCTTTATCTTTTATCATCCTTTTCTCAGCTATTTGCTCAGAAACTGGAAAAACATTCAGTTATTACGAGCTATTGTTATGCAGGAGATAAGGTAAACAGAATTTACATCCCCCCGCCAAAGGAATTCTTTCAAAAGAAAGGAATTAAGGGAGGGGCTACTGTTAAATTCCACTATACTGGTTTTTCGCAAACAGCAATAAATGCAATGGAATATGCTGGTTCCATTCTTGAGGTAATGCTGCCTCCTGATGTACACATAGATATAATTGCATCCTGGAGTGACCTGGGTTCTTCAGGCATACTGGCACAAGCAGCTGCAACAGGATATGCCCCGGGCTGGGGTATAGATGCCCAAAAACCATATGCCTTTTATCCGGCTGCACTCGCTGAGAAAATTTCAGGGCAAAGTCTTAATGCCGCGAGGGACGGAGATATTGAATTATATGTGAACAGTTCAATAAGCTGGTATCTTGGAACAGATGGTAATACACCTACACTAAAATATGATCTTGTAACTGTTGTTATTCATGAATTAATACATGGACTGGGCTTTTTTGATAGTTTTCTTGTCGATGCCACTACCGGATCCTATGGATCTAACACAATTCCAGTGATTTATGACACATTTGTAGAGGATCTGACTGGAAAGAAACTGACTGATACACTATTATTCCAGAATCCTTCCGCTGCCTTGAAAAGTGAACTTACAAGCGGAAATCTCTATTTTAACGGCCCTCTTCTGAGCACCTATACTTCCGGATCGAGAGCAAAGCTTTGGGCTCCTGCAACATTTGATGAGGGGTCGAGTGTTTCACATCTTGATGAAAACGCTGTACTGAAAATAAATTCTCTGATGACACCTTATATCGACAGGGGAGAAGCTATTCATGATCCGGGGAAATATACCTTCTCGATACTGGCTGACCTGGGTTGGATAAACACCCGAATTATCCATACACCTTCAAAGGACACTGAGGAACATGTATCTGAAGTGGCTGTTTCTGCTTCAATAAAATCAGATACAACGTATAATCATAACAGCGTTGGAGTGGTATGGTCATTCGACAATTTCAGCTCCAGCGACACAACATATATGGTATCACCACAATCAGATAATAATTATATGGCGGTAATACCGGTATCAGGCTATGAGAAAAAGCTCGAATACTATCTTTTTACCGAAGATCGATTCTTGCGGACTTACAGATCCCCATCATTCATCCCGAAATTTTTTCACACCGTTTATATAGGAATTGATACTGTAAAACCTGTAATTACTTACACACCTCCGGATTATTATTTTGAATTGATCGACTCAGTAAGATTCAACGCAAAAATTACTGATAATCTTGGTATTGATACTGTCTATATTGAATATAAAATTAATAACGAACCTTCTCGTTTTATTGGATTAAAACCTGGCAATAATGATATTTACAACAACGCCTTAAAAACTAAAAATATTGGATGGGCGGGTGGAGATTCATTACAATACAGAATTATAACACGCGACAAAGCAGCTGCTGTTAACCAGAGGGTATTGCCTGCTTCAGGATTCTTTTCCGTGAAGGTTGAAACTGTTAAGCAGGTGCAGGAAAGCTATTCTACTGATTTCTCAGATGCTTTCACCGACTTTTACAATGAGGGATTTCAGATCCTGAAACCTGCCGGATTCTCACAATACGGACTTAATACGCCGCACCCTTATATAAGCCCTGAGGAGAGCGGAGACAGCATTGGTTATGAGTCAACACTAAGGGTACCGGTAGTTTTTGATGGCAGTGGAATGATCCTGAGTTATGATGAAGAAGTACTTGTCGAACCTGGTGAAACAGGTTCCGTGTATGGATCAAAATATTTTTATGATTACGTGATTGTTGAGGGTTCAGTGGATTTTGGCCGAACCTGGTTCAGCCTTACTGATGGTTATGACAGCCGTTATACTGATGCCTGGGAAGAAGCTTATTTAAGTTCGACGGACGAACAAAACTCAATCTTTATTGGAAATGAATCTTTGTTAAGAAAACATACCATCTTTCTGAATGGATCTACAAACTTGTCTGTGGGTGATACATTGATGGTCCGTTTCAGAATATTTTCTGATCCTTATGCAAATGGGTGGGGCTGGGTTATCGAAGATCTGCATCTGGGACCTATTATTGACCAGGTTGAAGATATTGTTTATAAGCCCGCTATAATATACCCCAATCCGGGTAATGGTATGATGAGAATAAAACAACCAGATGATGTGAGTGCTAAACCCGTGAGATACAGTGTTTTCAATACAACAGGTACCTGCCTTCTCACTGGGATAAGCGATGGAGGAACTGAGTTTGAACTAAATATTTCCCGATATCCTTCCGGTCTTTATTTCATTGTGCTCTATCATGATGGCGGAATCAGTGCCCTGAAATACAGCCTGATTAAATAGTAAGTATATTCATTTAGATTATTAATCTGCCACTATATAATTCGGCAAGGTTATTGTATTTGTTTTTTCTTGTTATTTGCACCTTTTTAAACAAAAAAATCCTTATCCGTTATTGGAAAAATAAACTAATTTTGCGTGATATTTTAAAATTCTGTAAAATACTTTAAAATGAGCCTTATAAATAATATACTGGGTCTTTTTCTGGGGAATAAATATGAGAGGGATATAAAGGAGATAAATCCCTATGTGGAAAGGATACACCTTGAATTTGAAAAGCTTAAGGACCTCACGAACGATCAGCTACGAGATAAAACACTTGAAGTTAAAAAGGAGATCCTCAAATATATCGAGGAAGATGAAACTGAGATAAAATCTCTTAAAGAAAAGTCTGAATCTGAAGATGATGTTTATACCAAGGAAGAGATTTATAACGAAATTGATAAAATTGAAAAACGCATTGATGAAAAGCTGGAGACAGTACTCGATCAATTTGTTCCTGTGGCGTTTGCAATAGTCAAAGAAACTGCCAGGAGATTCAAGGAAAACAGTGTACTGGAGGTCACTGCAAGGCAATACGACAAGGACCTGGCAGCAGTAAGGGAAAGCATTAATGTCAAAGGCGACAGAGCATACTGGAATAACAAATGGATAGCAGGAGGCAATGAGATCCTCTGGGATATGGTTCATTATGATGTTCAGCTTATCGGAGGAGTGGCTCTGCACAAAGGCAAGATAGCAGAAATGAGCACAGGAGAAGGAAAAACTCTTGTTGCAACTCTTCCCGTTTTTCTTAACGCACTTGCCGGCCGCGGTGTGCATATTGTAACCGTCAACGATTACCTTTCAAAACGCGACTCGGAGTGGATGGGACCCATATATGAGTTTCATGGTCTCTCTGTAGATTGCATTGATAAACACCAGCCTAATTCGCAGGACAGGCGTAAAGCATATAATGCTGATATAACATTTGGAACTAATAATGAGTTTGGTTTCGACTACCTCAGGGATAATATGGCGATCAACCCTGAAGATCTTGTTCAGAGAAAGCATCATTATGCTATCGTCGATGAAGTCGACTCAGTACTTATCGACGATGCACGTACTCCGCTTATAATTTCAGGTCCTACGGCAAAAAGCGACACACAGCAGTTTGATGAGCTGAAACCCAAAGTCGACAAACTGGTAAATGCCCAGAAAAAACTTGTTACTCAAATACTTGCCGACTCTAAAAAACTTATTGCCGAAGATAAAAATGATGAGGGAGGCTTGCTGCTGCTCAGGGCGTTTAAAGGACTGCCAAAAAACAATGCTCTCATTAAATACCTGAGTGAAGAAGGTAATAAATCGCTTCTGCAGAAAACCGAGAACTTTTACATGCAGAATAACAGCAAGGATATGCCTAAAGTGACCGATGAGCTCTACTTCATAATTGATGAAAAAGCAAATTCTATCGAACTCACTGAAAAGGGACTTGATCTTATTTCAACATCGGTAGAAGATTCCAGCTTCTTCATACTTCCCGATGTTGGATCTATGATAGCTGACCTTGAAAAATCGGATCAAAGTGAAAGAGAGATATTTAAACTAAAAGATGAACTCCTGCAGGATTATTCAGTCAAATCGGAGAGGGTTCATACGATGACACAGTTGCTTAAGGCATGGACCCTGTTCGACCGCGACACGGAATATGTGGTGATGGATAATAAAGTAAAAATTGTCGATGAACAGACAGGAAGGATCCTTGAGGGCAGGCGATATTCAGACGGCCTTCACCAGGCTATTGAAGCAAAAGAGAATGTTAAGGTGGAAGCTGCAACCCAGACTTATGCAACCATTACTCTGCAGAACTATTTCAGGATGTATCACAAGCTGGCAGGTATGACAGGTACAGCAGAAACAGAAGCCGGTGAGTTCTGGAATATCTATAAGCTCGATGTGGTTGTAATACCGACAAACAGACCTGTAATAAGGACCGACCGTGAAGACATAGTCTACAAGACCAAACGGGAAAAATATAACGCCGTAATTGACGAAATATCGCAGATGAACAAGCAGGGCAGACCTGTCCTCGTAGGAACTACTTCTGTCGAAATATCCGAATTGCTCAGCAGGATGTTAAAAATGAAAGGACTCAGGCATAACGTGCTGAATGCAAAACTGCACCAGCGCGAAGCAGAGATTGTGGCAGAAGCAGGTAAAGCAGGTACAATAACAATAGCAACAAACATGGCTGGCCGCGGGACGGATATAAAGCTTACCGAAGAGGTCAGGCAAGCCGGAGGACTTGCAATTATAGGAACAGAAAGGCATGAATCACGAAGGGTTGACAGGCAGCTGCGGGGGCGTTCGGGAAGACAGGGAGATCCGGGATCATCACAATTCTTTGTATCTCTCGAGGATGAACTGATGAGGCTGTTTGGTTCAGAAAGGATCGCTGGTATAATGGATAAGCTTGGGCTGAAGGACGGGGAAATGATACAGCATCAGATGATCACGAAATCAATTGAGCGGGCGCAGAAAAAAGTCGAGGAGAATAATTTTGGTATCCGAAAAAGACTCCTTGAATATGACGATGTTATGAACTCACAGCGTGAGGTTATTTACAAGAAAAGACGGCATGCACTGCTGGGAGAACGGGTTAGTGTGGATGTGGCGAACTCAATGTATGATGTTACTGCTACCCTTGTTGACAGCTATCATAGAGATGGTGATTTTGAAGGCTTCGACTTTGATCTTATCCGTTCATTTTCAATGGATTCACCAGTGCCCATGGCTGAATTTCTGAAAAGTTCTCCTGATGCTGTGATTGACCAGGTATATGCCAAAGTACTTGACACTTATAAAAGGAAAGTGGAGACTATATCACAACAGGCTTATCCTGTTCTGAAAGATGTATATGAACGGATGTCGCATGTTTATGAAAATGTCGTAGTCCCTATTTCTGATGGCGTAAAAGTTTTCCAGGTTATAACTAACCTTAAGGCAACCGCAGAGTCCGAGGGAAAAGAACTGGCTAAAGCGTATGAGAAAACCGTCGTCCTTTCAACTATCGACGATGCATGGAAAGAGCACCTTCGTGAGATGGATGAACTGAAGCAATCTGTGCAGAATGCTACCTATGAACAAAAAGATCCGCTTCTGGTTTACAAATTTGAGTCATACGAGCTCTTCAAAACGATGATCAATCAGATTAATAAGGATGTTGTAAGCACTCTGATGAAAGGCCATATTCCAACTCAGGATCCCGAACAGGTAAAAGAGGCTCAACGCCGCAGGCAGGTTGAAAATCTCAAGACCTCAAGATCTGATTCATCTCAATTTGGCAGTGCATCTGGCGGAGGACAGGACAAAGACAGGAAGACAGAACCTGTAAGAGTCGATAAAAAGGTAGGCAGGAACGATCCCTGTCCCTGCGGTAGCGGTAAGAAATACAAGCAGTGCCATGGTATGCAACAGGGAGCCGGCGGCCAGAGTGCCAGACCAAACAACTAGAGCACCTTTATTTTAGTTCTTCAGCTGTTTTTTGTATCCTGCTGAAAATTGTTTTGCTAACTGGAACCAGTGGCAACCTTAAATTGTTCTGGCACAGGTTCATAACATTGAGAAATGCTTTGACACCGGCAGGGTTGCCATCAGCAAACATCAATTCAATAATCTCCATAAACCGGAATTGCATCTCTCTGGCTGCTTTGAAATTATTTTTTAAAGCCTGGTTAACAAGTTCACTACATCCTACCGGATAAGCATTGGCCAGTACAGAAATGACCCCGGCCCCTCCAGCTGCAATTATCGGAATAGTCATCATATCATCTCCTGAAAGGACAATGAAATTTTCGGGTTTACCTTTTAATATCTTCATTATCTGCACTATATCGCCCGAAGCTTCCTTAATCCCAATAATGTTCTCACACTCGTGGGCGAGTTCCAGGCAGGTCTCTGCAGATATGTTGCTGCTCGTTCTTCCCGGAACATTATAGATTATTATAGGCAATGGACTGAATGTGGCTATAGCTTTGAAATGCTGGAATATACCTCGCTGACCCGGCTTATTATAATAGGGAGCTACAGATAAAATACCGTCAGCACCAGTGAGATCATACTCTCTTATTGATGTTATTACCTCCTGCGTATTATTTCCTCCGATACCAACAACAAGAGGCACGCGGTTATCTATTGCTTCAACAACATATGATATCAATGCCTGTTTTTCATCCCTGGTAAGTGTCGATGCTTCACCGGTTGTTCCCATTGCAACAATGTAATTAACCCCTCCTTTTATGACATGATTGATAACACGGCCAAAAGCATTAAAATCTATACTTGAGTCATTTTTGAAAGGTGTGACTATAGCCACACCTGTACCTTTAAATCTTTTCATATTGTTCTATTTGTCAACTTGATTTGAAGTGCCTGAGTTTATAATTTCAAGGTAATGCACAATTTCGGTCAGGTAATTATCTACCTGAACAGGTTTCTTAAGCTCTATCATTAAATCAAAAGCCGGGCTGTTTTTATCAGGGTCAAATAGCCCAACCTTAAATCTGGCTGCAGACATGGAAGTTATATAATACAGAGGTAATACTTTATCAAAATTAATATCAATAAGAATGTCAAAAGGATTTCTTATAAAGAAATCTGTTTCTGCTGAAACCGGAAGATGGAAAAAGTTAAGTTCATTTCTCCTGATGCATGACAGGAATCTTATCGCGGTATATTGATCAGGAAGTTCCTTTCCCGCGTAATATCCGATAACTTTTACATTAATATTCCTCTCATTCATTTTCTGGAAGAACTGTGAAATACTGGTGAATTCCTTAACCCAGGAAGCATCCCATACTATTCCAATACTTTTAACTTCGCTAAAATGGGAATAGTATCCTTTTCTTTTAATCTTTGCAATCCTTTTTGCAAGAATTGAATTCCCTGTTTTCAGCCTGGCTTTTTTGAATAGTTCCATAATACAAACCTAACAGTTTTTTGTTAATGTGCGCGAGCCATAAAAATTATTCTTCACCTATTATTTCCAGAAACTCATTTTCATTTATCAGCGGGATTCCCAGCTCCAATGCCTTTTCTTTTTTTGAAGGTCCCATATTTTCTCCTGCCAGTATAAATGTTGTGCTCCCTGAAATTGAACCGGAATTCCTGCCGCCATTTCTTTCAATCATATCCTTATATTCTTCGCGGGAGTGCTTCTCAAAGACCCCTGAAATTACAATTGATCTCCCTTTAAGCTTTTCGCCCGGAAGGCTCTTTATACCTTCAGTGTCTGACAATTTTAATCCATATGCTTTCAGACGGTTAATTATCGCGATATTATCCTTGTCGTCAAAGAATGATATGATGCTGGATGCTATTTTAGGACCTATTTCATGTATGCTTGTAAGTTGATCTGCATCTGCATTCATAAGTTCTTCTAACGATCTGAATTCACGGGCAATAGTTTTAGCTACTGTCTCTCCTACATGCCTGATGCCCAGAGCAAAAATAACCCGACTGTAGGGTGTGGCTGTCGACGACTTTATGCTTGCTAAAATATTGGAAACAGATCTCTCTCCCAGACGTTCCAGGGGTACAAGCTGTTCAGCTCTCAGTTCATAAAGATCTGCATAATTCCTTATGAGGTTGTGACTGAAGAGAAGATCAACTGTTTCTTCTCCGATCCCGTCAATATTCATCGCCTTGCGGCTGATAAAATGTTCGATTCTTCCTTTCAGCTGTGGAGGACAATGCAGGTAGTTTGGACAAAAATGATTTGCTTCTCCCTCATTCTTAACCAGTGGTGATCCACACTCAGGACAGTGGGTAATAAAAATAATTTCCCTGCTGTTCTCATTTCTGTAATTATGATCAACCCCTACAATCTTTGGAATTATTTCTCCTCCTTTCTCAACAAAAACCATATCGTTGATATGCAGGTCGAGCAGAGCTATCTGGTCCTCATTATGCAAAGTGGCGCGTTTAACTGTTGAACCTGCAAGGAATACCGGTTCGAGGTTGGCTACAGGAGTTATGGTTCCTGTTCTGCCTACCTGGTATACTACTGAAAGAAGCCTTGTCAATGCCTGTTCAGCTTTATATTTATAGGAGATTGCCCAGCGTGGCGATTTAGCCGTAAAGCCGAGTTTTTCCTGGAGCGCCAGTGAATTGACTTTTATAACAACACCATCGATGTCAAACGGAAGATCTTTCCGTTCTGACTCCCATTTTTTGATGAAAAGTATTACTTCCTCAATGTCTTTACATAATTTAATGCTTTCAGAAACTCTGAATCCCCATCCTGATGCTTCCATGAGATTGTCAAAATGGGTCTCATGCGGCAATTCTTCAGAGAGAAGGAAATAGAACAGACAATCGAGTTCCCTTGATGCTACTATACGCGGATCAAGCATCTTTAATGTTCCTGAAGCAGCATTTCTTGGATTTGCAAAAGGGGAAAGATCATCTTTAATCCTTTCATCGTTGATCCTGTTGAATACTGCCCTGGGCATCAGTATCTCTCCTCTCATTATAAATTCATCGGGTATATTATTTCCTGAGACCCTGTCCGGTATACTGCGAATTGTCCTGACATTCAATGTAACATCGTCACCTTTTGTGCCGTCGCCCCGGGTCAGCGCCCTGAAAAGCGCACCATTCTTGTATGTCAGGCTGATTGAAGCACCATCGAATTTTAGCTCACAAACATATTCAGCACCGGCTCCTTCCGAAGCTTTTTCAACCCTGCTGTTAAATTCCTTCAGTTCATCTTCATTATAAGTGTTTCCAAGTGAAAGCATCGGATACCTGTGTTCATATTGTCTGAATTCGTTGCTTATATCACTTCCAACTCTGCGGGTAGGAGAATCTGCAGAAATGAATTCAGGAAATTTTTTCTCCAGGGTCTCAAGTTCATTTATCAGGAGATCATATTCAAAATCAGATATAACCGGATTATTTAAAACATAATAGTTTCGGTTATGTTCTTCAATTTCCTTACGCAGCTTTTCTATACGCGCCTTTGCTTCCGACTGCTTCATTTAAGGTATTATTGTATCGGGATTTCAATCAGACAATTTTGTATCAGTTCCAGACACCCTTAATTTCGAATCCGCATTTGTTACATTTACCATTAGAAATATTATTTAATGTAACCCTGAATCCCTGCCTGGCAATAACCGTTGTTCCACATGAAGGACAAATGGTATCAGCTGCCTCATTGCCCGGAACATTACCTATATAAATATATTTAATTCCTTCACCTGCTGCGACTTTTGCCGCATTCTTCAGAATATCAACCGGAGTAGGGGGCAGCTGTTCAAGTTTGTAGACCGGGTAGAATCTGCTGAAATGGAGAGGTGTATCCCGGAATCCATTGTCGCTTAACCATTTACACATTTTCCCAATCTCATCAATATTGTCGCTCCATGTAGGGACGATAAGATTTGTAATTTCAAGCCAGACTCCCATATCCTTGTATATTTTCAGAGAATCAAGGACCGGCTGTAATTTCCCTCCGGTCAGTTTCAGGTATGTGCTGTCATTGAACGACTTAAGATCAATATTGGCAGCATCTGCAACTGAACATAGTTTCTTTAAAGGCTCAGGATTTATATAACCGTTGGATTTTATAATATTTTTTATCCCGGCTTTTCGCGCAAGTGTAGCTGTTTCAAAAGCGTATTCATAAAATGTTACAGGTTCTGAATAAGTATATGCGATTGACCGGCATTTATTTTTTGAAGCTTCCGTAACTACTTTTTCTGGCATCAGGTCATAATTCATTGTTTTATCAGGACTGGTCTGAGAGATGGTCCAGTTCTGGCAATTGAGACATACGAGGTTGCATCCGGCAGTGGCAATTGAATAAGCTCTCGACCCCGGGAAAAAATGATATAAAGGTTTCTTCTCAACCGGATCAATATTTACCGAACACGGGTTCCCAAATGCCATGGTATAAAGTTTTGAATTGTGAACCTTGCGATTATTGCATTGGCTGACTTCTCCTTCTTTGAGGACACATTCGTTGGGACAAATCCTGCACATTATTCCCCGCGGAGTCTCTTCCTGGAACATAGCTTCTCTTTTATAAATATCCTGTCCGGGAGTAAGTATTTCACCTGAAAAAACTGACCGCGGAAAACACACCATACCCGAAGATAATGCCAGGCACTTTTTCAGGAAGATCCTTTTACTCTTATCAAAATCCTTGCGTGTCATTTTGAGTGATAGTATATATAATTATGAAATAAAACTACTATTTGTTCCTGGTTGTTCCAAACAGAATTCCCGCAAATATCAGTATCGACAGGAAAAATATTGAGGCTTTTATTCCGAAAGCAGGTAACACAATACCTGAAATAATTATAAAACCCAGTGCTGAACCTGCCAGGTCTGCGCTGTATGTCGATCCGGGTGAAGTGATAGTTTTCCCGGGCATGGTTAGTTCGCGAAAAATGTTACCTGTCAGACAGGATGGTACGAGCGTTGACAATAAAATAATAATAAGGGCTGGCGTCGCTGCTTTGAAAACCATAATATAATTAAAGCAGAGGGCTATGCAGCAATAGTAGATAATCAGGAAGAGAGCTTTTATATTTATGGAAACCGAAGTCAGAAATTTCAATTCTATGCCTGAACCAAGAGCAAGACCTCCCATCAGGAACGCCAGTATCATTCCTGTAAACTGGTACATATTACCGACTGTAAGCTGGAGAGTCAGAAGTATAATAATTTCAAATCCCGCTAGAGCGGAGGCGCTAGCATACATTAGAAGATTTCTTCTGCGAACTGCCAGAACCGGAAATGCGAAGACCAGTACAAGCAGAACAATTGCTGGGGTCTTCTCACTTAGGTCTTTACTGAAATTAAACGACTGAAAATGGAAACAGGCTACAGGATAAGCCGACCTGTTCTGCTGAACTTCATGATCCATGGCGGACATGACTTCATTGGATCTTCTTTCAATAAGATCATCAGCCAGGTAATCTGAACTGACGTAGATATTGTTAATTTTACGCTCCTCTGTCAGATGACAGATTGAATCTGACAACTCTTCATCAGAAGCAATAAGATACAACTTGTTCCCAACGATCGGGATTACATACCTGAAAACCCCGGAAAGAGAATTAAAAATCGATGAACAGAGATTCCTCGATTCTTTGTTTAGATAGTTGTCACCTGATCCCGGAGAGCACATGAACACTCCTCCGGGTACAAGACTCTTCTTCACATCGCTGAAGAATTCTGAAGTATAGTATCTGTTTAAAGAGAAAGTAGATGGAGGAGGAAGAAGAAGTATAATGGCGTCGAGCTTTTCTCTGGTGTTCCTAAGGTACCTGAAAGCATCAGTATTCTCAATAATGAGATCTGCAGGTCCATTATAAGGCTCCGATAAGGCAGTTTTTGTAAGTGCCGGATCCCTCTCAATATAGATTATCTTCTTAACCTGATATTTAAGGATCTCGGGCAGATGAGACGCAAGAGAACCAGATATCATAAGTACCTTCTCAGGATGGGCTCTCTGCAGCAAAGCATAATGAATATCCTCTTCTCTTTCAATAGCGTCGTCATTATATGCAAGAAGTCTCTGGTTGTAATAAATACTCTCTTCTCCTGAAAGGATGCCTTTGGTTATATTTCCATAAGGTGTATCTTCAGTTTCTTTTACTTTTATACCCGGCAATAATAACTTTCTGAAATAGATATCAGGATGTGAGAGAAGAACCACTGAAATAATAATTACAAAGAGTGTTTTAACCAGTAATTTTAAATTCCTCCTGAAAATATAGAAAGTCAGAGTTGTGTAAGCCAGCGTTAAAAAAATTATCGTCAGCAGAAGCTGGTAGGTATTAAGGATTCCAGCCGTCAGCAACGATAACAGAATTCCTGCTGCTATGCCGCCTGTGGTCTCGATGGAAAATGATCGTCCGGGATTAATGCTATTCTCATTTCTGGCAGCAGATATCAGTTTTACAAAAGTGAATCCGGAAACCAGGCAAAAAGGAATCAGTAACAGGAAAGTGAAGATCATACTTAAAAGAAATGAAGGAGTCTCTCCGGTTTCCAGGAGAAGTCTTGATAACAAGATCATCAGAGCCAATGAAATAAGGGGACTGACAGAAAAGGCCAGGTTTATCTTCCTGATATCATAAAGACCTGATTTTCCTGCAATTGCTGCCCCTGCAGCTGAAGCAATCAGCCACGATCCAAGGAAAACCCCGGCTATAAGCTCATATCCTCCCGAAATATTCATTATTTCCCTCATCATGAGAAACTGAACCGAGGTGCTAGTAAAGCCAACAATAAAAAGATTTGAGAGAACTGAATAGAAGGTTGGTTTAGTAAAAGGCTGATCAACAGAATGATAATCTGTCGCTTTAAACAATGTCCCGTAATACTTCAGATGCCATAAAAAGTGAAATATTCCCGTTAAACCAAGAGAAACACCAATTTCAACATGCCATTTAAGTATCGATTTGATAAAGGGGATATTCCATTTGTAGTTTATCTGCAAAGCCATAAAAATACCTGCAATTGCAGTAAAAAGAAAGGTAATAGCAAGTACGCTGTTCCAGAGTTTTCTGTGGACGGCCTGAGAATAAAAACCCAGACTGTAAAAAGAGAGACTGATTAAATATAGTATGGAAATTGTTATGCCGGTACCTATAACATGATACATAGTTACTTTTTATTTTCTTCAAGCACCATACCATCATATATGTAGATATCAGCGTTTTTCCATCCATCCCATCCCAGGCCAGCCTTATCTCGTGATGTATAGCCAAGAAATTCTTCGACTGTCCATCCATACTCTGTGGCTACCTGCGGAAGCATGGTTCCTGACCGGAAATCTTTCTTTATACAAATCCCATGCTTCCCCAGGACAATCTCGTTAATATTATTTATTTTTTTAAGTGGACCAAGAACAGTTATTTCTATTTCAACCTTATCATATTCCTCTTTTGTAAGAGGGCGGAACCGGGGATCCTCAAAAGCCGAGGACAAAGCTGAGGCTCGCACTAAATCATAAAGAGGATCTGAAGATGATTGAAACCTTCCGATGCAACCTCTCAGGACTCCATTAATTTTCAGTGTAACAAAGACTCCGAGATGTTGCTTTAGAGCTTCAGGAACCTTATTCACATCAATTATGTAAGGTTTTTTATCGAATAGCTTTGCATTGATAGCATTTCTTGCAATTGCAAATAACTGCTCCTTTTCTTTTTCATTAAAATGGAACTCCTCTGATGAATTAGTTGCGCTTTTTGAAGCTGAAGGTTTTTCAACTAATGCAATGGCATTATAACCAACTACTTCCGTTTTATTCCCATGAGGAGAATCACCGGAATTACAGTAATCTATCTTCTGAAACGCCAGTTGTTTATTCCCTTCGGCCAGGTATAGCAGCATAAGACCGGAGGTCGATCCGCACATGCTTGTTACCAGTCCGGGAATATTTTTTGCAGCATTCTTTTTAAGTACAGACAAAAAATTCTTTGGATCTCCTGAAATAATAGCTTCTGCAGTCAGACTATCATTGATAATTGCATCGTTGTAAGGAGGATAGTGAGAAAAATCACTGCTTATAACAAACAGATTTTCAGGTACAAAATAGGGCTTCATAGCTTCAGCGATGGTTTTTATTGTGCTGGTATTATCTGTGCCAATGATGATTGGTACTATTTTGGGTGTATTTTTATAATAATACTGAATAAATGGCACCTGCACTTCGATACTATGTTCCCTGGTGTGCGCATCGACAGGGAAATTAAAAACTTTATTCGAATTCTTTATTTTGCCCGCAATTGTTCTGTTAACAACAGCCCTTCCCAGTGGAGTGATAAAATCTCCTATGTCATATACTGATGCTCCGTTAAAAGCCATTATGTGGCTTGATCCGATAATGAAAATATTTTTATATGCGGCATCTCTTGAGGTAGCCGAAAAAGATGATGCGGCAATTTTGCCTGAAAAAACATATCCTGCATGAGGACATATTATTGCTCTTACATTTCCTGCTATATTCGGCTTCTTGCAATCAGCAAACATAACAGTTAAATCTTTTGTCAGTGTCTCTTTGTCTGCAGGATAAAACGATCCGGCTACAGCCGGCCTTCTGTCAATTGCTATATTCTGGGAATTAAGTTCCATAATACCAAAGATTGAAAGCAAAACAATTAATACTACGCGCATAATAATAAACATGTTTGGCGTAATAAAGTTATGCCAAAAAAACGAAGTAATTATTATTTGAAAGGATTAGTTTTTAACTTGTCAAAGCAGGACCATTGACTCTTTAATTATCTCCCCATTGTCATCAGTGCCATAAATCTTGATTCCAAGGCTGACAGAAGGAGTCCCAATCATATTAATAATAGGACTAAGAGCATCTTTCAGATCTTCGATTTCCATGCTGTCGAAATCTTCTATGTTGAAGTAAAGATGAATTATCAGGGTGTTTTCGGGTCCTTTGATCTGGCCAAGGACCTTTATTACTTTTGCCAGCCAGAGTGAAGATGCTGTGTTGAAATAATCAAGGTTAAGCCTGAGATTTGTTATATATCGAGGATTATTGATGTATTGTGTAACCCATTTAAGGACATCTTCATAAGTATCAGCGGGATTCTCAGGTATTGAACGCCCCGACAAAATCAATTCACCCGTAAGGGGATTAAAATCTAACTGCGGAGTCTTCTTTGTTGGCTCCTTTAACAAACTTTTAAGATACACCCGTTATTTAAATAAGTAAAAAAATTATTTCCCATTCAAAAATATAAAACTCTATTTAGAGTATTCTCATGCTTCATCAAAATTAAAGGTGCAATTGTCAAATAATTCTCTCTGTTTGCATAAAGTGATCGCTTTTGCTGGTTTTTATCTTCTGGTTTTTGGTTCTGTATTGTTGGATGTCAATATATTTAAATATTATCTTTGCGGCTGAAATTGCAGACAACAGATGGAGAATTTACTTAAGGACAAGATCAAGGAGGCTGTCAGGGTTTTATATAACCACGATGTTACTGATGACCTGATCCAGATTCAGGAAACACGGAAAGACTTTAAAGGAGACTTTACACTGGTTGTATTCCCTTTGCTGAGGTTCTCTAAAAACACACCTGAAAAAACGGGCGAGACAATTGGCACACATCTGGTCGATAATTTTCCGGCAGTCTTGGGTTTCAATGTAATAAAAGGTTTCCTGAATCTTGAAATATCTGATGCCTGGTGGATAAGATACTTCAGCGATCTGGCTGCAGAAACAGATGTTCTTTCCCGATGCAAGGTTTCTGACCCTGAGATTGTACTTGTCGAATACTCTTCTCCGAATACAAATAAACCGCTTCATCTGGGTCATATACGCAATAATCTCCTTGGCTATTCTCTTTACAGGATCCTGTCGGCTTGCGGTCACAGAGTGATCAAAACAAATATTGTTAATGACCGTGGTATACACATTTGCAAATCGATGCTGGCATGGCAGAAATATGGAAATGGAGAGACCCCCGCTTCTTCAGGGATAAAAGGTGATCACCTCGTTGGTAAATATTATGTCCTGTTTGAGAAGGAATATAAAAAACAGTCTGAGGATCTTATTAATAGAGGTATTGATGAAAATGAAGCCAGGAATTCGGCTCCTGTGATGAAGGAAGCCAGGGAAATGCTTTTAAAATGGGAATCCGGCGATAAGGAGATCATGGATCTTTGGAAAATGATGAATTCCTGGGTTTATACCGGATTCGATGAGACATACAGAACAATGGGCGTGGATTTTGACAAAATATATTATGAATCTGATACTTATAAAATAGGAAAAGATATCGTACTTTCTGCATTGAATGATAACGTTCTCTACCGTAAAGACGATAGTTCAATATGGGCTGATCTCAGCGATGAGGGCTTAGATCAGAAGCTCCTGCTCAGATCCGATGGAACTGCCGTTTATATGACTCAGGACCTTGGGACTGCAGTTCTCAGGCAGAACGAATATGGTTTTAACAGGTGCATTTATGTAGTTGGCAATGAGCAGAATTATCATTTCCAGGTACTTAAGGCAGTCCTTAAGAAAATGGGATATAGCTGGGCCGATGGCCTTTATCATTTCTCTTATGGTATGGTTGAGCTTCCTGAAGGTAAAATGAAATCGCGCGAAGGAACAGTCGTTGATGCTGATGACCTTATCAGCGAAATGAAGGAAACAGCCAGGGAGGTATCACTCGAACTTGGAAAGCTTTCAGATTATTCTGAGGGAGAAAAAGAAGAGATATTCGGGAAAATCGGGCTCGGTGCATTAAAGTATTTTATCCTGAAAGTGGACCCGCGAAAAAATATGACCTTTAATCCAGCAGAATCCATTGATTTTAATGGTAATACAGGACCATTTATCCAGTATACCTATGCAAGAATCCAATCCGTTTTCAGGAAGGCGGAACAAATGGGAATAAATTATGATTATGCCGTTTCACCTGAAACAAAGGTTGGTGAAAAAGAACTGGTGCTGGTAAAATTACTTCGCCGTTTTACCGGGACTGTTTCTGAGGCAGCTATTGGCTATTCTCCTGCTTTGGTAGCAAATTATTGTTATGAGCTGGCTAAAGAATACAACCAGTTTTATCACGATTTTTCCATCCTTGGCGAAACTGATAAATCGATACGCAATTTCCGCCTTGTGCTCTCGAAAGCCACAAGCAACATATTGAATTCAGGAATGTGGTTACTGGGCATTGAAATGCCGGAAAGAATGTAGATATGTTTAATATTAGCAACTTGTTTGGATATGTTTGAGAATTTAAGTGAACGGCTCGAAAAATCCTTTAAAATACTTAAGGGCCAGGGAAGAATTACCGAGATCAATATCGCCGAAACACTTAAAGAGGTTCGCAGGGCGCTCCTCGATGCTGACGTCAACTTTAAAATTGCAAAACAATTTACCGATACTGTTAAGGTGAAAGCGCTGGGACAGCAGGTGCTTAATTCAGTCAACCCCTCCCAGATGATGGTCAAGATTGTCCATGATGAACTGGCTGTTCTGATGGGCGGAGATCATACTGATATAAATATTAAAATTAATCCTTCAGTAATTCTTATCGCCGGTTTGCAGGGATCAGGTAAAACGACTTTCAGCGGAAAACTGGCGAAATGGGTGAAGAGCAAACGTGGAAAAAATCCACTGCTTGTAGCCGGCGATATCTACCGTCCTGCAGCTATCGAACAGCTTAAAATAATCGGTTCACAGGCTGAGGTGCCTGTTTATGTTGAGGATAATAACCCTAACCCGGTTCAAATAGCAAAAAATGCTGTCAGAGAGGCGAAAAAGAACGGGAATGATGTTGTTATCATAGATACTGCGGGACGCCTTGCTGTCGATGAGGAAATGATGAAGGAAATATCTTCAATTAAGGATGCGGTAAATCCGCATGAGATACTCTTTGTTGTTGATTCAATGACTGGACAGGATGCAGTAAATACGGCAAAGGAATTTAACGACAGGCTCGATTTTAACGGAGTTGTTCTTACCAAACTCGATGGCGATACACGGGGAGGAGCTGCTCTGTCAATCATGTCAGTTGTCAGCAAACCGATAAAATTTGTCAGCTCAGGTGAGAAGATGGATGCTATCGATATCTTTTACCCTGTGCGAATGGCCGACAGAATACTCGGCATGGGCGATATCGTATCTCTTGTTGAGAAGGCTCAGGAACAATATGATGTCGATGAAGCCAGGAAACTGCAGAAGAGGATAGCCAAAGATCAGTTCGATTTTAACGATTTTATTGCCCAGATACAACAAATAAAGAAGATGGGAAATATTAAGGACCTTATGACAATGATCCCGGGGGTGGGGAAAGCTGTAAAAGATCTTGATATCGACGATAATGCTTTCAAAGGCATAGAAGCAATTATAAGAAGTATGACACCCGGGGAGAGAGAAAACCCTTCAGTACTTAATGGCAGCCGGCGTAAAAGGATTGCTCAGGGCAGCGGAACAACAGTGCAGGAGGTCAATAAGCTTGTCAAGCAGTTTGATGAAACCCGTAAAATGATGAAGATGATGACAAAGGGTGGTAATGCCGCCAGACTTATGGGACGCAGATAATCCAGTATTATGTATACACTCATTGATGGTAAAAAAGTTGCCGCTGAAATAAAAAAAGAAATAGCGGATGAAGTCCTGAAACTTAAAAATGAAGGCAGGAAGATCCCTCATCTGGCTGCCATCCTGGTTGGTGAAGACGGATCAAGCCAGACCTACGTGGCAAACAAGGTGAAAGATTGCGGGGAAGTGGGCTTTCGGTCGACTCTCATAACCTACGATAACAATATCCGCGAAAGCCTTCTTCTTGACAAGATACATGAACTAAACAATGATGATGATATTGACGGTTTCATTGTCCAGCTTCCGCTGCCAGATCATATATCTGAAAATAAAATCATTGAGGCTATTGATCCGATGAAAGATGCTGATGGGTTTCATCCGGTAAATCTCGGGAAGATGGTAATTGGTCTCCCTGGTTTTCTGCCGGCTACACCCTTCGGGATCGTTGAGCTGCTAAAGAGGTATTCCATAGAAACTTCCGGAAGGAATTGCGTGGTGATAGGCAGAAGCAATATTGTAGGAAGACCGGTGAGCATTCTCCTCTCACGAAAAGGAATGGATGCAACTGTTACAGTTGTGCACAGCCGTACAAAAGATATTAAAGCAATTGTAAGTGAAGCAGATATTATAATAGCAGCCATAGGATCTCCATATTTTGTCAAAGCCGATATGGTTAAAGATGATGCTGTGGTTATTGATGTTGGTACGACCCGCATCCCGGCGCCAGAAACAAAAACCGGCTTTAAGCTGGCCGGAGATGTCGATTTCATTAACGTGGCACCAAAATGCTCCTATATTACACCTGTGCCTGGCGGTGTAGGCCCCATGACCAGAGTATCATTACTGAGAAATACCCTGCTGGCTGCCGCTCTGCGAAAGTAATTTTTTCGTTTGTTACTCTCCGAAACTCCGTGTTCCCCGGTGGTTAAATTATTTTATTCAGGTTCACTTAATTATATCCACTCCACGGAAGTAGAGATCAAATCCGCCTTTACCTCCCGGCCTGTTTGATGAAAAAACCATGAAATAATTGGTGAAATCGGGATAACCGGATATTACAGGTCTGTACTCATCTGAAGTTGAGTTAACTCCGGGCCCGAAATTCACAGGGGAATTCCATTTGCCATTTTTAAAAACTGAGTAATAAAGATCATATCCCCCCAAACCACCCGGTCGGTCTGAAGCAAATACCATTATTTTTTTGTAAACAAACGGACATTTGTCATTCGAAGAGCTGTTCAGGCTGTCTACTTTTGCTGATGCTGAATAGGTTCCATCAAGCCAAGTTGATATTTCAGTATCAGCCGGTCTGGTCTTTAAATAAATTTCAAAGTTACCGTCAATGTTTGATGAAAAAAATGCGCTGTCCTGGTTTGTATCAAAGGATATATAAGCATCGTCGGAACCTGTATTCAGCAATGTGGCCGGATAAGGTCCATGTATAACCGGGAGGATGCTGCCTGAAGCAGGTTGATTCTTAAGGTAATAGAAATCGAGATTACCTTCGGTATTTACTGACGACAGGAGAAGATATTCATAACCATCGACAGTACTGAAAAAACGATAAGGACCAAAATCGTTACCATCTGTATTGGCGGTATTTAAAAGATTCGTTATAAATGCATCATTCGACATCTCACAGCCCAGCCCAAACGCGCCTGTTGTCTGATCAAATGTAAAAGTCGTTATGCCCTGAACCAGGTCAAACTGACCACCGGCACTGTTCCTGTTACTCGAAAAAACCATAATGACATTTCCCAGTAACTGGTGCAGATCCATATTATAATCGTCATAAATGGAATTGATATCTGAAAGAGCTATGGTTGAATCAGGAAATGTGCCCTTAGGATATTTGATAGGATTCTCGGTTTTCTTGCAGTACCCCAGACTTAATAAGACTATTGTGCAAAAAACCAAGCCTGATCCGGTTTTTATTAATGATATTTTCATAATCTGCAGTTGAGGAACACGTGGAGCAAAGATATTAATATTTAATATTAAATGAAAAACCGGGTTTAATGCCCGGTTCTTCTGAGGTAGAATTTAGGTTAATTCTAGGGTAAATTGGGTATAGGGTAATAGGTTTTGCGTGTTATAACAATAAGATGATTTTTTGGTTCAAGAGGTTGCGTTTGGGGAATAAAAAAAATGGTAATATATTTTTATTATCTTTATCAACCTGAATATTAGGTGTTTGAAAAAATGTTAAATTGTTAATAATTGGATATCGACACTTTAGGCCTTATTAAAATTAGTATTACTTTTGCAGCATACCCATTTGAGTCGTTATGGAGGAGGATAAGTACGGTTACTCATATGAAGAGGAGATTCAACAGGCTGTTCAGAAATTTGAGAGGATGAAGAGGAATAATGAAAATTATTTCTTTGATGTTGTTGAATTTGAATCTATTATCGACTTTTATATTGAAAGCAATAATCCTAATAAGGCTTATGAAGCTGCCCTTTTAGCCACAAAACAACATCCTTCATCGGTATCCATCCAGCTTAGAAAAGCAAAGGTACTTCTCGATAAGGGACGCGCAGTCGAAACCCTGCGTATTCTTAAAAAACTCGAGAATATCGAACCGGGGAATCAGGATATTTATATCGCTAAGGGAACAGCACTCGGAATGCTTGGAGATATTCAGGGTGCAAGAAAAATGTTCGATTATGCTCTTTCAATCGACACCGATGAAGTGGAGAATATTCTGTTTGCAATTGTCTCGGTTCTTCAGAACCTTAATTATTACGAACACCTTATACCTTATTTACTGAGATTAATTGAAAAAGAACCGAATTTCAAAGCTCATCTCTACGATCTGGCGTATGCCTATGAGAAAACTGAGGATTTTGACAGGAGTATTCATTTTTACCGCAAATATCTTGAAGAAGAACCCTTCTCCGATAGTGCATGGTATAATATGGGAATAATTTATAACAGGCGCGAAGAATATGAAAAAGCAATGGAAGCCTATGATTATGCGCTTGCTATTAATTCTCAAAACACATTTGCACTTTTTAATAAGGCGAACATACTTAGTAACCTTGATCGATATTCTGAAGCAATTCCGGTTTACCACGAATACCTTGAAATAGAACCCGATAGTTTTGAGGGGATGACATATCTTGCTGAATGTTACGAAAAAACTAATGATATTGTTAATGCGAAGAAATATTATCATGAAGCAATAGAACTGGCACCTGAATACCCTGACCCCTGGTTCGGGCTAGGAGTGATTGAGCTGAATTCCGGGAATCCTTCGGATAGTCTGATTTACTTCAGAAAAGCTGTCCGCCTCGATGATGAAAATCCTGAATACTGGTATCTCCTTGGAAAAGCACATTATTTACAGGGCGAAATTAAAGCTTCATTGAGCTGTTTCAGGGAAGCTCTGAAGCTTGATGCCTATTACGATGAAGTATGGTCCGATCTCGGAAAGATAATCCGGAAAGAAAAACTTGAGTCCAAAGCAGTACCTTACCTTGAAAAGGCATACAGGGTTACCGGAGATGTCCCCGGAATAAATTACCTGCTGGCAGCTTTTTATCTTAAAACAGGAAGACTTGAAAAAGCCTCTGTCCATCTTTCCCTGGCTCTTGAAACAGACGAAGATATGTTCAGGGAATTCAGAGAGATCTTCCCGGCTGAAATAATAACAAAGAAGATTTACAGAATATTGGAAAAGTATAATCTTGCCGGAAAGTAATCCTATTCAATTAAAATTATGATACAAAAAATTCCACATTTGCCTGAGAGGCCGTTAAAACCAAGAAATTCAGGACTTACAATGGTCATGGACAAAGGCCTGAGCATCAGGGAGGCAGAAGATTTCATGTCAGTCGGCAGTGAATATACCGACTTTGTTAAACTCGGATTCGGCACTTCTATTTTAACACCCGGAGTTGAAAAGAAAATAGAGATTTATAGAAAGGCAGGCGCCATTCCATACCTGGGAGGGACCCTGTTTGAAGCCTACATAATCAGGGATATGTTCAGGGAGTTCGTTGAATTACTCGACTATCTTAAAATTGACCTGGTTGAAGTTTCCGACGGATCTTACGATATCGAGCATTCCCATAAACTTGAATATATAAAAGAGCTGGTAAAGCACAGAACAGTTATCTCCGAAGTTGGCTCCAAAAAGAAGGATGTAATATATACTCCTGATGAATGGGTGGCTATGATGAAAACGGAACTTAAAGCAGGCTCGGCAAAGGTCATAGCTGAAGCCCGTGAATCGGGAACTACAGGCATCTATAATGCGGATGGTTCAATAAATAACAGCATAATTTGCGGAATATCAGAACATGTGAGGCTCGATAACGTTATCTGGGAAGCTCCTCTGAAATCGCAGCAGGCATGGTTCATTCGTCACTTTGGAGCAAATGTTAACCTGGGGAATATTGCACCGCATGAAGTGATCGCTCTGGAGACACTCCGTCTTGGGCTTCGTGGCGATACCTTCTTCCAGTTTCTGCCGGATCATCTTAAATAATTGAATGTGTTCCGGTTAGAATTTTCAAAGAATGAAGGATTCAGGTTATGAGAAAATACGGTCTTGTCGGATATCCGCTCGGGCACTCATTCTCCAAGAAATATTTTACCGAAAAGTTTGATGGTGAACATATTACGGATTGTTCTTATGAGAATTTTCCCCTTGATGATATTAATAAGTTCCCTTCTCTGTTAAAAGATAATCCTGACCTGTACGGGTTGAATATTACAATTCCATACAAAACCCAAGTTTTAGAATATGTTGATGTAAGAGATACTGCGGTTGATGAAATAGGTGCTGCAAATGTATTGAAGATTAAACGGGAGGGTGATAATACCAAAGTATATGGATTCAACAGTGATGTAACAGGCATACATGATTCCATTTTGCCCCACCTGACCAAAAATTTAAAGAGCGCCCTGATCCTGGGAACCGGAGGCAGCTCTCGTGCGGTTGCCTGGACACTTAAAAAAATGGGAATAAATTATACCCTTATCTCAAGGGATCAGAAACCTGGAGCTATAAGTTACAGCGAAATTAATAGCAACATTATCAGCAGGATACAATTAATTATTAATACTACTCCCCTGGGTATGTACCCTGATATCGCCTCATGTCCTGAACTGGATTATGACCTCCTGGATAAAAGACATATTCTCTTTGACCTGG
>Ga0315542_1000201_pt1 | contig 35245 bp, 34 predicted proteins | sample SalMarSW160120MG_FD_202541 | JGI IMG/M metagenome (GOLD analysis project Ga0315542, IMG submission 202541) | Salt marsh sediment microbial communities from the Plum Island Ecosystem LTER, Massachusetts, United States - Salt Marsh Sediment SW1601-20 ...
TAAGGTTGGATCTTTGAGCTCTATATAGGTAAGATATCTTCCGCCGCACCCGGGGGATTTTGACCCGGCCACAGGTGGGGGATTTTAAAGTGGCCATCGGGGAAAGAAGCAGATTTAATGACGTCTTTCTAATCGCTTTGATCATTTAATCATCTTAATCACTATAATTGGAATGGTGGTTGTATGGAAAGAGAGAAAAAATTTTGGTTTACGGCACTTAGTCGCAGGTTGTGGATCCCAATATCAATTGAAGGATGGGGCGTAACGTTTGCATTCGCTCTTGGAATATTTTTGATTTTTAAAATAAATGGAGTATCAGACAAGGTTTCATTTCGCTTTTCTGCGCATTGGCCAATGCTCTTAGAGCTGGCCCTCCTAGCTGTTGCACTATTATGGGTCTCTCGGGGCCATGTTAACAAAAGATACTAGACTCTCTCGCTTCGGCATTCGGCCGCCCTCTATTGGAGGTTGAATGATGCCTGTGGGGGTGGGCCCACATCTTGGGTTATGAATTAAAAGATGGCTGATTAGGCGTTGGTGGTAAGCCTCCGGACGAAAGCACCGGTTCGCCGTTCGTGCTGAGACTGCCTCAGGCAAAGCTGCGGTTTGTTGGCGGCCATGCCGGCCCGCGAATACCGCTTAGGAGGTCAAACAGCCAGACGGCTCCCCAAGGGCTGCCTTTTGAGATGATCGAACCGGGCGAGGTGAAAGCCTCATGCACGGTTCCTAGGGGGAAAGAGGAGGCATACTATGTCCGAACAGAAAGTCGCTTTGATTACCGGCGTTTCATCAGGTATCGGGCAGAGCATTGCCCGACAACTGGGTCAAAAAGGCTTTGCCGTCTTTGGAACGAGCCGCAATCCACGGGGTGTTGAGTCAATGCCAGGTGCGAAAGTCTTGCCGCTCGACGTATGTTTGGACGAGTCGGTCAAGGCGTGCTTGGAAGCGGTATTAGCGCAGGTGGAACGGCTGGACGTCTTGGTTAACAATGCCGGTTATGTGTTGGGTGGGGCGGTTGAAGAGGTCTCCATTGAAGAGGCCAAGGCACAGTTTGAAACGAATTTCTTTGGCGCAATGAGAATGGTTAAAGCGGTGCTCCCGATGATGCGAAAGCAGCGAAGCGGTCAGATTATCAATATCAGTTCAATAGCTGGGTTGATCCCTGCACCACCATTTTGGGGGATATACTCAGCCAGCAAGTATGCGTTGGAAGCATACACCGAACACCTGTGGCGTGAGGTCAAGCCCTTCAACGTGCGCGTATCGCTTGTTGAACCGGGCTCCACTAAGACCCATTTGACGCACAACCAGCAGAATGCGGTTGAGCCGATCAGCGACTATGATTCTTGGCGAGAGCGGGCCTTTGAGGCCACGCGCCAATACGAGGAAAAGGCTCCTAAGCCAGCACTCGTGGCCGATTGCGTTGTGGGAATTATCGAGAGTAAATCCCCGAAATTGCACTACCGAGTCGGTAAGGAAGCCACCTGGGTCCCTCGACTTCGCAAAATCTTACCGGAAGCACGATTCGAGAAGATAACCAGAAACGTCTTCCAGCTGGATGGCAAGAAATAGCCGCCTACGGGGAATGGGGAACGTTCGTCAGATTATAAGTTGAGTTTCGATTTTTTATCAGGGGGGATGAGCGTATTCTTGGCGATGGTGAATTTGCAACATCCAATTCTACAAAGCCGACGACCGCGTTGGCTTCGGTCGACAAATGGGTCGTCAGCGTTGTGAGAATTAAGAATGGCAATATTGATTATGCAGTGAGGAAGGCAATCGACCTGTTGGGCGGGATGAAAACGATAACGAGGGATAAAGAGAGAATCATGCTGAAGCCCAACCTGGCGGACCCGGATCCCGCTTCGGCTCGCATGATCTATTCTGCGCGCTCAGCTTCAATCAGCAATCCGCATTCCGGATCGATATCAATCGCACCATTCCAGAGACGCAATCCGGGAATGGGTTCAAACGGATGATTTTTGTCACCCCCGAAGGTTATCCGGGTCCCGGGCTCGCCTACCTTCATGTTCCCTTTCAAGGGATTGCCGCGTGATCCAGCATTGGCATTGAGAAATAGTGAATTTACGTCAATTGAAATTCCTATTCGTCTTGCTTCTCCGGAAATGGGGTCCTTTCCTCCCGTACTCGCGGCATAGACCTTGGTGTTTTTCCCTTCCCTCTCAGTAGTACCAATAGCTGCATTAGCAGCGAGATGAACTATGGCGTGATACTTGGAATAGTCAGGTTTATAGTCCCTGCATTTTCTGTCGCCTTTCTTTTTGAAATGGGTTGTATCAAGTGTCACCAACAGTGTATTCGTTTTAGGTGAGACCTTTATTATCTCGTCAGGCTTTTTTTGAACCGGCGCGGCCTTCCTGGGTTCAGGGGCAACGACTCTGGCGACCAACTTGCTCTTAGGCCGGGCCGGCGGGGAACCCGGAAGGAGGTTCTTGAATTCCACTAAATTGTTGGCTTCGGCAAATTCCAGCGCAGACATGCCGCCTCCCTCGGCCGGGACTATATCTCCAGGATTTCCGCTGGAATACAGGTAGGCGACACCACCAAGGTCCTTTCGGCCGGCTTTTTCAAAACCTTTGATGTGGAAGGCATTTGGATCTGCCCCGGCCTCGAGAAGCTTCTCGAAAATGCGAAGAGCGACCAATTGCACGTTTTTTGAAGGGCCTTTTATTCCTTCCACTTCGAAATCAGATATGCGTATGGTCTTCGAGGCTTGTTTCTGCAATATTCGCATGAGCATTCGGGCAGGCTCGGCATAGCCGGAAAGGGTTTTGCCCGCTGCCAAATGCTGATTCATCACATCATCATCGAGCTTCAGGCAGGCATTCATCAGCGGCAGATAGTTGAGCCGCTCTCTGGCTAAATGGGTATATCGTCCGTTTGGGAACCTATCCACATAGGCTTGGTTCGCTTCAATGGCCCGTTGTCTGGTTGCAGCTCTAAAGTAAAGCGAATCAAGGTTGGCATCCGCTTCTGCCGTAAATTTGCCCTTTGGAAATTCAGCCAGGTATCGCTCATAGGCTGCGATGGTTCCTTCTTTCTGGGCTCTTTTGTAGGCAGCAAGGTCATCATCGGAGATCGGTTTTGATTTCGGTTTTGCCGATGCGATTTCTTTCTTTGAGCGCTGATCCGGCGCAATATATGAACTCAGCATTTGTTCAAAGGCCTTGTGCCCCCGTCCCTGCGCATTGATCAGCGCAGTCGTTCCCGTAACAGCTTTTGCATAAGGGTCGGCGCCATGCTCCAAAAGCAGGCGACCGATTTCAACGTCGCCGTTATAAGCGGCTGCAATCAGAGCAGTGAATCCCTCTTTCGCGCTATAGCCTTTGCCCGTTGCCGCATTCACATTTGCATGTTTTTCAATCAGCAGTCTCGTTAGTTCGAGATCACGATACATGGCCGCATACACGATCGGCGGAGTCTTGTAAATATGGTCGACAAAATTAACATTCGCACCGTGCTCGATCAGGTATTTTGCAGTTTCGATATGGCGGTTTCTCAATGCACCCAAGAGAGGAGTGACCCCTACACTTTGCTCATCGATATTGGCCCCTTGATTGAGAAAATGAATGACTTTCTGCGTATCACCTCTTCCGGCGGCTTCATGGATATTCCAGGCCGGCGCAAACCACCCGCATCGATAAAGGGACAAGAGCAAAATGGTGCACGTCAATATTCGGACACATTTCTTGTAATTCTTATACCGTTTCATTACCAGGATCATCACAGCCTCACACGAAGGAATTCAATGCTCTGTCCTGTCCCATCCCAATGCAGGGACGGATCCGGCTTCATACGTTTACGGAGGTCTAGCGCTAATCATCAGTTCCCGGTCAAGAGAAACTTCCCGGCCCATGAGTCTAATCGCGGTGCTGGACGAAGTCAGGGCCGTAAAATGGTTCGCGGGGGTAGCGTGACGTCATGCACATCAAGATCGATGTGGACATACACGTGATCTACAATGGCTTGGAGCGCCGCTAGACTGTCTTCAAGAGCCGCCGAACCGCCCTTTTCACGCACCTCTTTCCAGGGGATCGGTGCAATACCTGCTTCTCCCAGGCGCTCGGATTCTGTTTCATCCCTTAATCGAATGGATACGCCGCGCTTCGCTGTATGCCCCAGTGCCTCTCCCGGCCTTTGTCCGGCACCGATGCTCGATACGAAACAAATCCTGTCCAGTACGTGCCACTTTTCTTTATTTCGTAATGGTGTGATCCATCGTCATGTCTTGAAAGCAGGCTCCTCACCCGTGCCCGCTCTGGCCAGGTTCCCTGCTATCTATCTGAGTACCACAGAATATTCATCAGGATCAAGAATATCTGGTTGATTTCGACGTGGACGTGTGCATGGAGCCGGCCGGGTCTCCATGAGTTGCAGAAAAGGGTATGCCGGACGTACACAAGTTGCTGCTCCTGACGGGGATTCCGCTGCGCTCCATTCCGGCAGGAGAGTACAGCGATACCCCGCCGTTATCACGGAGAACCTGTTGGGCAACTCGGCATTGACCAGAAGCGACAGATCAGGCTCTCCTTGACAAAATACGCCAATGGCGTATACTGCCATCATGATTTTCATTGAGACCTCCATCTTTACAAGGGAAATCTCAGAGCTTCTTCCGGATGGGAGGTACCGTCAGCTCCAGTCGGTACTGATTCTGCGGCCGGAAGCGGGAAGCGTTATCCGAACAAGAAGACCTGACACCGCAACAGCTTAAGCTGCTCCGGAAGATGGTAAAGGAGTTTTTGGAATGAAAAGGGAGCATTTTGACAAACTGATCGCCAGCATTAAGGAGGCCGGCGATATCAAGGCCGGACACAAGAAGGCAACTCGTGTGTACGAAATCAAACCACCTGAGATCAAAACCGTAAGAGAAAAACTGAATGTCTCACAGACTGAATTTGCACTGATGATCGGGGTCAGCGTTCGAACCTTACAGAATTGGGAACAAGGGAGAAGAAAACCAGAAGGGCCGGCCAAGGCATTGCTGCGAGTCGCATCTAGGAATCCAAGCGCAGTCCTTGATGCCCTCCATGCCGAAGAGGCGGCCAACAACTGAATGGAAAAGGTGGAAAAGGGGTCACCCCTATTTTAATTGCGCATTCATTGAGAAGCGCCGACCGTCGCCGTCTATTCGAAATGAAGTGGATCTCGGATTTTGATTAAAGGGCCAAGGCATAAAAATTTTCCAGATTCGTCCTGCATGGAAGGCTCCGAATGAGAAGATAGAAAGATAACGTATAATGTTTTTCGCACATTTGAAGCGGTGGCCCCGCTATGGTTGACCTATAGAAAGGATGATAAGATGAATTCCAATAAAAGAATTGAGGCAGCAATATTGGGGGCTTTCATATGTGTTGGCCTGGTCCTGCTGGGGTACTTGATATCAAGTGCTGCGTTAAAAGTTAAAGGAATGGACAGAATTGTGACAGTTAAGGGCCTTGCTGAACGGGAGGTGGAAGCAAATATTGCTATTTGGCCGGTCAAATTTGCTGAAGTTAATAATGACCTTTCGAAATTGTATTCTGTGATTGAGAGCAAATCCGGTCTGGTTGTGACGTTTTTGAAGAAAAATGGATTTACGGATGATGAGATAACAATTTCTCAACCCGCAATTTTCGACCGGCAAGCTCAGAATTATGCAAATGCAAGCAAGAGTCGGTTCAGATTTGCCGCCTCAACAACCGTAACGGTCTACAGTAAAAATGTACCGCTTGTAAGAGAGACCATGAAGAAGGTCGTTGAACTGGTCAAAGAAGGGATCGCGATTTCTGGCCAAGACTATCAGAATAAAACGGAATTTTTGTTTACTGATCTGAATAAAATCAAACCGGCTATGATAGAAGAGGCTACAAATAACGCCCGGGAGGTAGCTATAAAGTTTGCGAAAGACTCGGGAAGCAAATTGGGGAAGATCAAAAATGCCTCGCAAGGTCAGTTTTCAATTAATGATCGAGATGCTTCGACCCACTATATTAAAAAGGTCCGCGTGGTTTCTACAGTAAGGTATTACTTGTCCGATTGATGAATGGCCCAATAAATAAGGATAGATTGTGTGAGCGAAGCGAACCACGACCTTATCCCTATTCGTTATATTTTTATAGTTAATCATAATTTATGAACTTTTAAACTTATCAAATAGAGGAAGGAAAGATGAAAACATTTTCCGACAAAGCATACAATCTTTTAAGGAAGGTGCCTAAAGGGCGTGTAACGACGTATAAAGAAATTGCCCATGCTTTGGGAACAAAAGCATATAGGGGGGTCGGTCAAGCCATGAAAAGAAACCCCTATGCGCCCGAGGTTCCGTGACACCGGGTTGTCGCCACATCCGGTCGGATTGGGGGTTTTAAGGGGAAGACATCGGGAGCCGCAATACAGGAAAAAATACGAATGCTTAAGGAAGAAGGGATTGAGTTTCAGGGAGGAAGAATAAAGAATTTTGAAGAGGTTCTTTTTAGATTCCCCAAGTCCATGAAGCTTTCATGAGCGGTTCTCACAAAATTCACCGGTTATCAATTGCAAGGCGGCCTGCCGGTCAACCCGGCATCCGGGTGCAGGTGAGATGATTAAAGCATGACACAAAACCCTACAACCAGGCCTGCTCGTCGAGCCGCATTAGCGTTGATAGTGTTCCTGGGTGCATATTTTCTGACCGCAGCACCGGTCCTGGTACTGTTTGGGTTTCATGGCTTGACCTTCCTCATCCCGCTCATCGCTGCCATTGCAGCCGGAAGGTATGCGTGGGTGCATGCGGACGGCATGCCAAAATATCTTGCAGCCTTTATCTTCTGCGGCGCGGTCCTGTTCGGCGGTATAGGCTTCGCAGCAGGATTTTTTGCACCGATGGTCTTTACGCCCGAGGCAAATCAAGGTCCGCTACTGGGCATATTTACCACTGGGCCGGCCGGAATCCTATTTGGTGCAAGCGCGGGACTGGTGTATGGGCTTATAAACTCTCGGCGCGGGGAACGTTGAAATTGTGCCGCGCAATGCAGGCAATAAAATCAGCGCGTTACACATCAAACCAGCCGACCGCTAACGCGTAGGGCTGAGTTCGATCGTTATCCCTCAATGAGATCGCCAAATGACAGTCCCTTACAAGATCGATTTTTCAAGAATTGGATGGGAGTCGCCATTGACCGGAATGCGCCACAAATACATTGACCAGGGTGATCAGCGAGTCCGACTTGTTGAGTACTCGAATGAATTGCCGCCTCATTGGTGTGAAAAGGGGCATTGCGGTTACCTGATTAGCGGAAAAATGAGGAGAACAGCATGCGTTTCAGTCACCTCACTGCGATGATTCTAATTGCGTCGCTTCATCTGATCGTGCCCTTCGTTTTGCTCACATGGACCCTGGGAAGGAATTACGCCAGTCTTGCCGCATTCATCGTTCAGGGGTTGGTTCTCGTGTCGTATACGGCATTTATCTTCCTTTTGGGTTCATGGGCATTCGCGAGTTTCTATGTGCGCTGTGCGATTCTCATCGCAGCACCGGCGGCACTCGTTTGGTCTTTTATGCATGTCGGGAACCTCCCTTTCTTCACATCGCCTCAATTTCCCGGGTGGATTGGATACGGTGCCGGAGTAATGGTTACGAGCGTGCTCGTCTTTCTTGTTTTTGGAGCAATCCGGTCTCGCTTCTACGATGAGAGACCCGTCAATCTCGCGTTTCCCTTCAAGAAGGGCGTGTATGCGGTTTTTGAGGGCGGCAACGGGAGGGTCAGTTCTTTTATGAACTATCACTACAGTGCATCAATGCACAAAGGTGCCCGGACTAATCTCTCTATGAGATATGCGGTGGATATCACAAAGACCACCAGATGGAGAAATGACGCGGATGGTTTCTTGCCTACGCAGAACGAGAAATACGCGGTCTTCCACCAGACCGTCTACAGCCCGTGTGATGGGCAGATCTCAGATGTGGAAGACAAATGGCCGAATGAAACCCCGTGGAGCGGCAAAGCCCCTTACAATGTGGGCAACCACATCGTGATCACAGATAAGGACTTCGGCGTTCTGATGGGACATTTGCAAAAGGGAAGCATGCTGGTAAAAGCTGGTGATATGGTCAAGGAAGGACAACCCATCGCGCAGGCAGGCAATTCCGGTTGGACGAGCCAGCCCCATCTTCATATACAAGTGATGCGGAAATCTACCGGTTCATTCTGGGGATGGGAGGGGATACCCATTTTTTTCGAGGGGAGAAACCCGATCAAGAACAGCCTTTTCTTTGAGCGCTGATAAGAAAGGAATCATGCACGCACATATAGGAGAGAGCTTCGAGCACACAGAGACCATGGATGAAGAGACGATCTCCGCATTTGCGCACTTGATCGGCGATCTCAACCCCCTGCATCACGACAGGGTGGCTGCCGCAGCATCGCGCTTCGGAGGGATCATCGCGAGCGGGCCGCACTGTGCATCAATTCTTTTGGCGCAGGCGGCAAATTACTTCTCCCGGAGCACATCGATGGTTGGACTGGAGTTCTCCTTGAAATTCCATGGCCCCGCGAGACCGGGAGATGTTCTGCGGTTTCGCTGGGAGGTCGTCGACGTGGTGTGGAACGAGAAGCTTAGAGGGGATATTGTTTCGCTTGCGGGATCTGTCAGTAATTCGGCGGGGACGGAAATCCTGACGTCCCAGGGGAAAGTTCTCATTTCCGGGAATCTGTAACGGGGTGGGGGCAAGAATCCTGGCGGGCTGTGGCCGCAGCGTTAAATGCCGATAAAGGATTGCAGAGATGGGATCGTTACTCAAAGGCATACCGGATGAATTCCCTGAAGAAATCTTCGATACAATATGTTCAACGGACAATGTGAAGATAGAGCGGATCGTTTCGCGGGGGCACGCTTCACCCGAAGGGTTTTGGTATGATCAGGAAAAAGCCGAGTTTGTGTTGGTTGTGAAAGGAAGTGCGGGCCTGAAGCTTGAGAACGAAGATGATATTGTGGTGCTGAAGCCGGGCGATTATTTCAACATTGGTGCTCATGTAAAACATCGCGTTGAGTGGACCGATTCTACATGCGAAACGATTTGGCTTGCCGTGTATTATTGAGCCGGAAGGAATGGGATTAAATATCACGGGGAACCTGCCGGGCAAACCGGCATCGGGCATATGGCACAGGAAGGAATCGACAGGTGAAGATACGGCGACTCAAACTCAGCGTGACGAATTGCTTTCTGGTTGAAACCGATGATCAACGTGTCTTGGTAGATACGGGATATGAATATGAGTGGGAGTTGTTCTGCAAAAAGCTTGATGAGATAAATACAGGCTTGTCGGAGATCAGTCATCTGATTCTAACCCATCATCATAATGATCATTCGGGAATGCTGAATAAAATAGTGAGCAGCAATAAGGACATACATTGCGTCATGTCACGCCACGCGGCCGACCTTCTGCGCAGAGGCAAGCATTACCACTTGCCCGGCAGCGGCTATGTGAACCGTCGCGTAAACCTGCTGCTCTCATTGAAAGGAAGGTTTGACAAAAAGTGGACGCATACCTTTCCTGCCTATCAAGTGCGCGAGCAGGATATTCTTGTTGAAGGGGAGACGCCCCTGAACGACATCGGCATCGCCATGGACGGGAAGATCATAGAGACGCCGGGACACAGCATTGACTCCATCTCCCTGGTATTTGATGACGGGCAGTGTATAGTAGGCGATGCCGCAGCCAGCTTCCTCCAATGGGCAGGGACGCGGTACTGCATCATTTCAATTGATAATCTGCATGATTACTATGCGAGTTGGGAGAAGCTGATTGCCGAGAATGGGCAGGTTATCTACCCGGCACATGGAAAAGAGTTCCGCATTGAGGCGCTTAAGCGAAACCTGGACAGACACACCCGGCTCGTGCCGTTTGCATGATCATTCATGATGCTCAACCAGGCGGTTCAGCGGGCTTCCAAAAAAAACTCACTCCCGCTGATACTCCTATTGGTCAATGCTGCTCCGGCGCGTCATAATGGATAGACAGTTCTCGTGAGTCCATAGGAGAGGGAATCGAACAGTATTCCCGGGCGGTTCCTTCCAACGTTCGAGGTAAATCTGGCCGGCCATATGGGGAATAAATGACCCGATTAGCCTGGTACATGTAGTAAATATGGCAACCCCAACAAAAGGAGGCGAACCATGTTAACTGTATCAAAATGGCTTTTGATAGCAGCAGGTGCGTTGCTGGTTGTGGACTCGATAATGATAGTTGCCGGCATACCCAACCCGCTTTTCGGGTGGCCCTTGCCCTGTCCAGTGACTTTACTCCTCCTTGGTGCAGGTATTCTCCTTTTTGGAATTGGCAGCAAGAGTTTCAAAAAGGCCTAGAGTTTCGGAAGTGGGGGCACATCACACAGGCCGACCAGGTGTTCCGGCAGATACTTTGACCTTTACCATTCCCATGGCCCGGTTTGTTCAGATGGTTCAGAATATGGAAGAGAGTTTTCTTGTGACAAAGACCTGGGATACGGTGAAAGAGAGAATCTGGATCTGATTTGAGGACCTGCCGCCGCGAGTGCCTGGCAATCCATGAAATCCCAGGCTGCGAAGGAAGGAAATAATGGGACATCTGTTTTGCCTCTGAAGGTTGCGCTTAAGAGAGAGACGATATGCAGGAGAAGATGAGTAGATGGGGGGTTGGACCGGTGTTTGCTTTCTTGTCTGTTATCTATGGAATACTGGTGTTGGCAATCAGCCGCTATTTTCATCCTGTTTTTCAGATTCCTTTCATACCGTATCGGTTATTGGGGATCACAGGAGTTGTGCTGATACTTATCGGGGTGCCTTTCTTCATCATTTCCGTAAAAACCGTAACCAGGGCATATAATGCCGATGCGCTTGTGACCCAGGGTATTTTCAGATGTTGCCGCCATCCTCTGTATAGCTCATGGGCGGTCTTTATTGTACCGGGAATGGTCCTTTTGGTGAACAGCTGGATAGGGCTGACCGCACCACTCTTCATGTACTTCTTATTGCGGAGGCTGGTAATAAGAGAGGAAACATACCTGGAAGAGGTTTTCGGGTCCGAATATGCTGAGTATAAAAAGAAGGTTCCCTGCATTCTGCCGTTCGGCTTCCTAAGACAATCGGACAGAAAGGCTGATTCAGCCGGCAAAGACGGCTGAACCTGGTGTTGGCTGAACTACCGGGATGAGAACAGTGAAGGAAGCCTTGAGAAATCAGATTATTGATGCAGTTGCGAGGTATCAGGATGATATTTCCAATTCACCTGGAAGCTCAATTTAGCATTACACCTTTCAGGATTGAGGAGGTGACATGAGACCAGCATTAATTATCGTAGATATGCAAAACGACTATTTTTCTGGTGGAAAGATGGAGCTTGCCGGCATAGAGGAAGCCGCTAAGAATGCCCGACATGCCCTTGAGCTGTTTCGTGCCAGGAATTTACCGATCTTTCACATCCAGCATGTATCAGACAGGGCTGGTGCAACTTTTTTCTTGCCGAATACTGATGGGGTCGAGATACAGGAAAATATGGCCCCCAAGAAGGGCGAGCATCTCATTCAAAAACACTTCCCAAATTCCTTCAGAGATACTTCTTTGAATGAACAACTCAAAAATCTTGATATAGAGGAAGTTGTGATTTGCGGCGCTATGACTCACATGTGCATCGACACGACAGTAAGAGCCGCTTCTGACTTGGGATTTCGCTGTCTTGTGATATCGGATGCCTGTGCAACGAAAAATTTGGAATTTGGAGGGGCTGCCATCGAAGCGCGGCAGGTGCATGCGGCGTTCATGGCTGCGCTTTCCAATGCCTTTGCCCAGGTTATAGAGGCAAATATGCTCGAAAGCCTCCTGGTATGACCATGTCTTTCAGCAGAGCGCAAAGTCCTGAGTGAGATGCTGCCCGAGGGTGACTCCACCAACGGGCTGGCTGATAGACCGAAAAGCAGGCAAGAGCATTGATGAACAAAACAATTCCACACCTTAAGCGCTGGAAGACGACATAGCCGAACCCGGCGCTGAACCCAGACGAGTGAGTCTCCTCCCGCAGAGAGGGGGGCATCAGATGCTTCTCGCAGGATGCTCAGGGAGGGAGCCTTTTCTGGAGTGACTGGTGAGAGGGCGCCGTCTTTTCGTGACTTATCAGTGGGGGAACCCGCAGCTCGACGAAGTCGAGAATGCGGAGGGGGCAGCTATCCCACGCTGATAAGTCACTGAAAAGACCAGCTCGGAGCCTCGGAACGGAAGAAATGGCTCCATCCCTGAGCAGCGCGGCCCCGTCAGACCTTTACGAGTTCGTAGTCGAGGTTTCCCAGCCCGATCTTCTGCGCGTATTCCAGTTGCAGGAGATGGTGCTGCTTGGGGTGAACCTCTTTGAAAATCTCTTTCCCGCAGGAGGCGTTCACGAGGTCGAGGCTCGCCTTATCGACGGCCACCGGGTCGGTCGAAGCGAAAATCCCCACATCAGGGGCAATCCGCCGGGTCCCAAAACGCCAGCAATCACATTCCTTGTTTATCCGCAACGCAAAATTCAGGAAACCGGCCTTGCCTTTCTTGTCCTTCAGAATCGCATAGGTATACTCAACCATCTTCTTCTGGACCTCATCTCCTGCCCCGAAATCGATAAAAATCGCCATGTTTGGACAGGCCGCCACGCAGCTTGCGCACCCGATGCACTTCTCCTTGATCAGTACCGCTCTGTCGTCCGCTATATAGATGGCATTTACGGGGCAGACTTTTTCGCACTCACCGCAGCCAACGCACTTGTCTTCATAGAAATTAGGGGCCGCATCACAGTGCTGGGCCAGCTTGCCTTCCCTCGTTGCGCACCCCATGCCGATGTTTTTCAGAGTCCCGCCAAAACCCGTCAGGCCATGGCCCTTAAAATGCGTCACGGCAATGAAGGCATCGGCATCCACGAAACAGCGGCCCACCTTGGCCGTTTTGATGAACTGCTGATCGATCTGAACTTCCGTGACATCTTCCTTTTTGTTCTCGTCAGGGATGAAGATGTCTGCGCCCACAGCCTCTCTTGTGAAGCCGTGCGCCGTGGCGACTCCCAGATGATCCTTGGAATTGAGCCGTTTGCCGCGATAAAGCGTGTTGGCGTCCGACAAAAAGGGGACGGCGCCTTCCTCGGCTATCTCATCACAAATGAGCCGCAGGTGAGCGGGCCTGACAAAAGCGTCGGTGCCCTCCTCTCCGAAGTGTAACTTCACGCCCACTTTCTTGACCTCTTCGGCAAAAACCAGCACCCTGCTTTCATCCAGGAGCAACCTCAACTTGCCGTTGACGGCACTGATGTCCTCTGCATCCTCAACCGGTACGAAATACACTTTACTCTTCATTTGATCCACCTCACAGTAGCCAGGAATGGCGTATTCATAGAACAACTTGAAAAGTAAGTCTAGAATACCTTGGCTTCCTTTTCAATCAGAAATCCCTTTAATAACTTGACACCTCTGATATTTAAACGTACGATATGGCGTACGCTTGAGTACGGAGGTAAAAAAAATGTCTACCCTTACAGCAACCGAGGCGAGAAAACGACTCTATACCCTTGTGGATGATGTGGCGGAGTCCCATGATCCAATCCAAATTGTTGGGAAGCGAAACTCGGCTGTCCTCGTGTCTGAAGAAGATTGGAGAGCTATCCAAGAAACATTGCACCTGTCATCGATCCCACAAATGAGGGAATCCATTCGTGAGGGTTTGAAGACTCCAGTTGAAGAGTGTGAAGAGGAGCTTGACTGGTGAATTGGCGTCTGGTTTATACGAAACAAGCCAAAAAAGATGCAAAAAAACTCTCTCGTTCTGGTTTGAAGCCACAAACTGAACGCCTCTTAGCCATTCTTAAAGAGGACCCCTATCGCACACCGCCACCATATGAGAGATTGGTTGGTGATCTATCCGGTGCATGTTCCAGAAGAATTAATATCCAGCATAGAATGGCCTACCAAATCCTCGATGATATCAAAACAGTTAAGGCTATTCGTATGTGGACCCATTATGAATAATAACCTGTTTCGTCGAACATCAGCTTGGAGAAGGATGCTCATTCCGCTGCGCTCCATTCGCGCCTTTCAAGCTGGGTGTTCGCCATCAAGGAGACGCATGCTTCGAAATGCAAAAATCCGTTTTCGCGCGGTCATCGGTCCGAGTCTGACAACAGCAATTCGTTGAATCCAGTGGAAAAAGAAGATATGAAGAGCCGTAATGCCCTAAATGCGTTCTTGCTGTCCAATCCCTTCTATCGGGGTACGGTTGAGAAGATTATTCTGGTTGCAACAGGAATATGCGGATTGGTTTTTTCCTGGAAAACATTCCCCATTTTCCCGTTGTCACATATGCTGGGCGCTATTCTGATCCTCCTGGCTTATGTGTCTCACCTGTGGGCGCATAAGAAGCATAGACAGGCACATGAAAAATCGCAGCAAATAAAGGCCATCGTGACCACCGGCGTCTTTTCGAAAATTCGTCATCCCTTATATCTCAGTCTCGTTTCCACGAATATAGGAATTGCTCTTGCCTTCGGGGTTATGACGACTACTGCCTTAGCCTTGCTGTCGATTATTCATTGGATCTTAACCGCACTAAAAGAAGAAGAGGCATTAATGAATCGATTCCCGATCGAGTATGCAGAATATAAGCAACGGGTTCGATGGCGCATGATTCCATGGATATTCTGACGGGATAGGAACAGAAGCCTGTTGCAGCGTTATATTTTCAAAGCCTGTTTTCACAAAAACCCTACAATCCTTTTACGAAGGCAATCTGAAATGTCCAATGTTGACCTGTCTGTTATCGGCACAAAAACAGAACCGATTGTGTTTGAATACACCTGGAAAGACGTAGTGCTGTACAATATCGGCGTCGGCGCCGGTGAAAAAAATCTGGCCTTCGTGTATGAGAATGCTCCCGGCGGGCTTAAAGTTTTGCCCAGTTTTTGTGTTGTGCCGGCCATGAAGGCCTTCCCGTATCTCGGTGATAATATTGAATGGTCGCTGATGCTCCACGGCGAACAGATTATCCGGCTTTCACAACCGCTTGCACCGCAGGGCAGGATAATTCAGGTAGGCGAAGTCCTGAATATCTATGACAAAGGCAAGGGCGCCGTCTTTCGGATTCGGATCAAAGGCCAAACGGAGGACGAAAAAAATCTCTACGAGGCGGAATGGTCCATCTTTTATCTGCACGCCGGCGGTTTTGGCGGAGATCCCGGACCCAGGGCGGAGAGGATTCCTCCGCCCGAGGGAAGAGAACCGGATTTCAGCATAACCGAGAAGGTCGCTGAAAACCAGGCTGTCATCTATCGCCTGAGCGGGGACTACAATCCGCTCCATCTCGACCCGGAAGCAGCCAGGCGGGGCGGCTTTGACCGTCCTATTTTACATGGCCTCTGCACATATGGGTTTGCAACCCGCGCGATCGTCAACGAACTGCTTGATGGTGATGTCACCCGGCTGAAAGAATTCAGCGCCCGCTTTACAGGTGTCGTTTATCCGGGTGATACGTTGACAACGGAAGGATGGAAATCGGGTGAAGGGTATGTTATTCAGGCCAGAACCTGCAGATCCGTCGTATTGAGCAATGCCCGGGTGCTCATAGAATGAGTAATTTGGATCGTTATCTGCTTACCTATATTGGGGATAGATGATGGAATTCAAACCGATCAATCTCAAAGAGAAATTATCCAAATTTTCGGACCATTGGGCACCTAGAATTATCGCTCAAATGAACGACTACCACCTTAAGGTCGTCAAGTTTCAGGGAGAATTTGTATGGCACAGTCATATTGATACGGATGAAGTCTTCATGGTCCTCGATGGCGAGATGTCGATTGCCTTTCGAGATGGTTCAGTAGAGCTGAAAGCAGGCGAATTGTTCGTGGTACCAAAGGGCGCAGAGCATAGACCTTTTGCCGAGAAGGAATGTAAAGCAATGCTTATTGAACCGGCCGGTACTATTAATACCGGCGGTGCCGGCGGTGGAATGACAGCCGACGACAATATATGGATATAAAAAGCAGATAACCCTGTCAGCGGATAGCAAAAAACCGCGCTCGGAGCGGCGCTTTTCGGCCCGAGGTCACACGCGCGGCGCCGGTCGGCGTATTGCGACGAATAGCATATGAATGTCAACCTGCGGACCTCTCACGTGAATACGTATGAATGCAAGCCCTGAGAATATTACCACATGGTCCCCCCTGCTCAGGCCGGTATTCCGGACACTGTGGATCGCCACGATTGTTTCCAGCATCGGGACCTGGATGCAGGGCACCGCTTCGGCCTGGTTGATGACATCCCTTACGTCTTCGACGCTGATGGTTGCCCTGGTTCAGACCTCGACCACCTTGCCGGTTTTTCTTCTCGCCCTGCCGGCCGGTGTTTTTGCCGATGTGTTCAACCGACGCCGGCTGCTGCTTTTCACCCAAAGCTGGATGCTCACCGCAGCTGCAGCCCTTGGGTGGCTGACTCTTTCCGGTCTGACCACTCCTTGGCTGCTGCTTATCCTCACCCTTCTGCTTGGTCTCGGGGCCGCCATAAACGCGCCTTCCTGGCAGGCGATTGTGCCCGAGTTGGTGTCGCCACCGGAGATCCCGTCCGCGGTCGCGCTCAACAGCGTAGGATTTAATGCATCCCGAGCCATCGGCCCGGCGCTCGGCGGTCTGGTCCTCGGGGCCTTCGGCGCAGGCGTGGCTTTTCTCATGAATGCCGCGTCGTTTCTGGGGGTCATGGCGGTTATCTTCTTGTGGCGGCAAGCCCCGCGGGAAAGCTCTCTGCCGACCGAGCACATCATCGGCGCAACCCGGACAGGCATTCGCTACGTGCGGCACGACCCTGCACTACGCGCCGTGTTGATCCGCGTCGTCTCATTTATTACCTGCGCCAGCGCCCTCATGGCGCTTCTACCGCTGGTCGCTCGCAAAGAACTTGGCCTCAGTTCCGAAGGCTACGGCTATTTATTGGCTTTTTTCGGCGCAGGTGCGGTAGCCGGGGGAGTGGTTTTGCAGGGCCTGAGGCGAAAATCTTCAGCGGACTTGCTGATCGCCCTGGGAACGCTGGTTTTTGCGGCGGCCCTGATTGTGGTGGCCTATGTCCATATCTTCGCCGTGGTGTGCACGGCGCTGGTCGGCGCGGGAGCGGCCTGGCTGGCATTGATTTCAAGCTTCAACAGCAGCGTTCAGACAGTCGTCCCTTCCTGGGTAAGAGGCCGGGCATTGTCCATGTACATGCTGGTGCTCTTCGGCGGCATCGCAGCTGGAAGTGCTGTCTGGGGAACGGCTGCGGCATTTCTCGGACTTCCTCTGGCGCTTGCCGCGGCAGCCGCCACCCTCCTTCTCGGCTTCGCGGCCACGGCCGCCTATCATTTGCCGGATGTCACGACATTGGACCTCAGCCCGTCAATGCATTGGCCGGCGCCTGCTGCAGCGATCCAGCCGCACCCGGAGAAAGGTCCCGTCTTGGTCATGATCGAATATCTCATAGATCCCGCACAGGCGCACCCGTTTAAACTCGCTATGAAAAAGATGCGGAGCTTTCGTCTTCGGGAAGGCGCCATGCGCTGGAGACTCTTCGTCGACGCGGCCGAACCTCGACGATACCTGGAAACCTTTATGCTGGAATCCTGGATCGAGCATCTGCGGCAGCATGAAAGGGTGACCGTTGCGGACCGCGAACTGGAAAAGACCGTTCACGCGTTTCACACCGGGCCCGAACCACCCGTTGTCAGCCATTTCCTGGGGGAGACCCTGCCCAAGGAAGGTGAACATCGGACCTGATTTTCCCTGGGGTTTCGAAAGCGTTCCTATGAGAACGGAACCGTAGGCTGAGAGCAAGCAGGCATTACATACTCGGTTATGTGTGGCACATTACTCATAGGTGGCATAGACTAAGGAAAAGCTCGGCCTTCAAGGTGAAAAGGCGTAAAGTGGTTGGGCTCTGACAACCGAACAGCGCCACCCTTTTTGTTGAGATTTTGAAATAATCAGGACAGTTATTGGGAGCTCTGAGTGACTATGGAACACAACAGTATGCAAAGTGATTTTTCCTTTAGGATTTTACCGGTGATTGAAAAACGGGTATTCAGGATGGGTATTGCCGGCAACTACGGAATAGATTCTTCTGATGTCGAATGGGCCGCGGAGCAGGGGGCCAATTACTGGGTCTGGGGCGCCAGTTTTAAAAAAGTCACCGCAGGGATCAAGGAAGTAATCAGAAAAGACAGAGAGAAGAATGTGGTGGCACTGCTTGGCTGGGGGTTCTTTGGCCGGAAGGTACGCCGAAGTGTTGAAAAAGCTCTGCTAAAATTAGATACCGATTACCTGGATGTTTTCATACTGGGGTGGCTGGGACGCACCTCAATTTACAGCCAGGGGATTGTCGATTCATTGTTGAAGCTTAAACAGGAAGGCAAGATTAAGGCTATCGGAACCAGCATCCATGACCGGAAACGGGCCGGACAATTGGCCCTGGATTCAGAGCTCGACCTGCTGATGATTCGCTATAATGCCAAACACACCGGAGCGGAAGAGGATATCTTCCCGCATTTAAAAAAGCGGCATCCTGCTGTTGTCAGTTATACGGCGTTGGCGTGGCAGCAGCTAATAAACCCGGTGAAAGGGATCGAAATGGTCCCCTGGCCGGACAGCAGCGAAAAGGCTCAAGTACCTCCTTTGACGCCTGAACTCTGCTACAGATTCGTGTTGTCAAATCCTCATGTTCATGTGGTTCTGACCGGTCCGAAAACCAGGGAGCAGCTGATGGGAAATCTACGAGCGATGCAGCAGGGGCCCTTGACTCCGGAAGAATTGAACTGGATTCGACAATATGGAAAACTGATCAGATCCAAGAAAAGATTTGATTATGTTAAATAGTCCATACCACGAGCAAACGAGGAAAAGGGACGGATTTAAGCGAAAAAGGGGACACTCGCCACCTCGCGGCCTGTAAAGCGCAACGTTCGGGAGATAAAAAAGATGATTGAAGTGACGCCTATAGGAATCATTCACACGCCCTTCCTGGAACTCGAAGGTATGCCCATTCAGCCTGCCGGTGCGGTCGGTGTGAAAGGCACAATCGAGGTATTTGAAGAATTCCGAGCCGGATTGAAAGATCTCGAAGGATTCTCGCACATCATACTTCTCTATGTTTTTCACCTCAGCAAAGGATTCAATTTGGAAGTAATTCCTTTCCTGGATAACGTGTCCAGAGGAGTGTTCGCAACACGCGCTCCCAAAAGGCCCAATCCCATCGGGATCTCATTGGTTCAACTTGATGCAATCGAGAACGGCATGCTTCACGTCAAGGATGTTGACATTCTGGACGGCACGCCTCTTCTCGATATCAAACCTTACGTACCGGAGTTTGACAATCGTCAGGGAGTGCGCACGGGATGGCTTGAACATGCCAGGGACAGGGTCTCAAAACAAAAATCAGATGATCGCTTCAAATAGAATCACCGACAAATCACTCCACGGGACCTTATGCATCGGAGCCCCATCAAACCTCTTAGAATCCTATTCTCAGAAGGCTCGAGCCTGACCGCGCGTGAATTCCTCAGCGTACTGGGGCCCGCCGGTCACCACATCGTAATTGTCGACCCAAACCCGGCATGCATTTGTCGATTCAGCCGCTGGACAAGGCGGATACACCACGCTCCCGCTCCGGGGCTTGATCCTATGGGCTACCTCGCGGCTGTCAACGCTTCACTCTTAGAAGGGCACTTCGATGTCCTCCTGCCCACCCATGAACAAGCATGGTTATTCGCAGCGGGCAGCAGCCTGCTGGGACCCCGCGCGCGCGTGGCGGTTGCACCGGCACACGCGTTTTCCCAGGTTGAAAGCAAGATCGAATTTGCGCGCCTGCTCGATGATGCCGGCCTTCCACAGCCGAAATGGGGATTGGCTGCTTCTGAGGACGAACTCGAGAAGTGGAAACCTCCCTTCTATCTCAAGGCGCCGTTCAGCACTGCCGGAACAGGCGTGCGCCGAGTGTCGAATGACGGAGACGCGAAGGACGCTTTCACGGCTCTCCGGACTTCGTGGCACGAAGGCCCGATCATGGTGCAGGCCGTGTCAGGGGGGCCGGTACGCGCAGGTGCAGGCACTTTTCGATCGCGGGCACCTGATCGCTGCTCATACGAGTGCTCAAACGGCGGTCGGCATCGGTCCGAGTGCGGCCGGTCGCATAAGCGTAGATCATCCTTTTGTCCGGCACGACGTCGCTGCTCTGGGCGAACGTCTGAACTGGCACGGCGGCATAACGCTTGACTATCTGTTTAGCGGGCGCGACTATGCGTACATCGAATGCAATCCACGAACGGTGGAGCCGGCAAATGCGGCTGCGAGCGGCGTTGACTTGCCTGGGTTGCAACTTCGCCTCTCGCTTGGAGAGCATCCCGATCCGGTTCCATCAGGGCAGGCAGGGGTGCGCACCCACAGCTCGCTCGCGATTGTCCTCGGCACTGCCGCCTATCGTCGTTCCGGCGCGGCGGTCCTTCGGGAAGCCCTTTGCCTGGCCTTCCATCGCGGCCCGTACAAACGAAGCCGCGAATGCCTTACGCCCGTTTTCGCTGACTTCCCGAGTTTGATCCCGCTCGCAATGGTGACCGGACGTGCCTTATTCTCGCCCGTCTCTGTTGAACGGTTTGCCGCCTCGGCAGTGAAGGCGTACTCGGTAACGCCGGAAGCAATCGAACGGGTTACAAAAATGGCGTCGGACGCAAGAGGACCTGACCATATATCGAGCGACGCTCAGATGTGTTGCAAAAACAGGGCGTCGAACATGGTTTAACCAAGTGCCGCTTCCGACGCTGCTCCGCCGCGCCGGAGAGCACCACATTGGGCACGCCGGCATAAGAGGCTTCATAGAAAAAAGGCGCGTGCTTTTGGCAAAACCAAGGACTTGAAAACGGGGATATCATGAAAGAATTTAAAGGCAAGGTCGCAGTAGTCACCAGCGCAGCGAACGGCATCGGAAGGGCGATAGCCGAGCGGTGTGATCGGACGCGAAGATGCGCTGGTTTTAGGAGGTTTGGGGACGGCAACATTTCCCGGCTATCCGGCTGTCATCATGAAATACACCAATCTGATATCATAGAGGGGAACTATGGAACATGTTTACAGCTGCACCGGACATGAATTGAAGATCCCAAATATCGTCGGCAGTCAGGGAGTGTATCTGTTTGATGATAAAGGAAAGCGCTTCATGGACTTGGAATCGGGAGTCTGGTGCATTTCCATCGGGCACAGAAACGAGCAGATTAACAGAACCATCACGAAGCAGATTGATTCCTTGATGCACGCTGGGTTTTGCTATTCCAATCAGATCCTTGAAGAATCATCAAAATCGATCCTGGATATCACTAATTTTATTAACGGGAAGTGCGTCTTTCTTTGTTCCGGAAGTGAAGCCATCGAAATATCGAGGCAGATATCAAAGCACCTTTCCGGGAAAAAAATGTCCATGACACTTCATGACTCATACCTTGGCGCATACGTTTCTGTGACCGACAGAACCAAGGGCTGGTATATATTTAACTGGGAGAGGTGTAAGGCATGCAGGGAAAACGACATTTGCGATCCTTCCTGTGAAGCATTGCAGAACATCCCGGAAGATATATCGGACTTTGTATTTGAACCGGGAAGTTCGTCAGGTTTTGTGAGGTTCCCACCAAAGACGTTGATTCAGAATATAGTCAAAATCATTCGCAATAACAGCGGGAAGATAATCGCAAACGAAGTAACGACAGGTGTCGGCCGGACCGGAAAATGGTTTGGGTATCAACACTATGATATCGAACCTGATTTGATAGCGATTGGGAAGGGAATCGGAAACGGATATCCGGTCAGTGTTGCGACAATCAACCAAGCTACGGTGAGCGAGTTGGAAATGAAACCGCTTAAGTATGCCCAGTCCCATCAGAATGATCCTTTGGGAGCTGCAGTTGTGCGGGAGGTTATACGAGAGATTGAAAACAACGATCTGATCACAAAAGCCGGACAGAAAGGGCCTGTATTCTTATCCGAACTTGATTCCCTCGTAGATAACGAGATTGTCCTTGATGTCAGGGGAAGGGGAATGATGTTCGCCATGGACCTGCCGAACAAAGATGTCGCAAATGAGATCTATGGTGATCTTATTGCCCAGGGATACATCCTGGGAAATAGAGGGGCTTCATTTCGAATCGATCCACCACTTATAATGACTGAAGCGGAATTTGACGGATTCATCGACGCATTTAAGGCCGTAATAGTATCCAAAAAATCTAACACATAACATTTTGCGTCACGAGGTTCGGCCAGAGAGCGTGCTTCACTGGTGAGCAAATCGTTCGTCAAGGTGTCAGGGGTGCCCGCGAGTTTCGCTCACTGCATGTCACGCTCTCCGGAAGGACCTTCTCATCTCTTTCGAAAAAACGCTGCCCGAATGACCTTCCTGTCTCGATTCCCAGTCCGCCAACCATTTTCTTTGGACGGACGAAGTCTTTTGCGGTCACAACGGGTCGCGTGATTCAGTCTAAACAAACAAGGGGCTGAAAAACCCTTTTGGGAGGAACGGTGGGATCTGAAATAGAGAGACGTGTGGAACAGGCGAAGGCAGGAAACCGGGAGGCTTTGGAGGCTGTAATCTTTCATATCCAGGACCGGGTCTTCGGACTCGCACTGAGAATGCTCGGACATCCCGAAGACGCTGAGGATGCCGCTCAGGAAATTCTCATACGAATCATTACTCATCTGGCAACGTTCCGCGGAGAGAGTTCGTTCACCACCTGGGTCTACCGGATCTCGGTCAATTACCTTCTCTCCACCCGGAAGAGAAAGGCCGAACGGCAATATTTTTCCTTCGAGGCATTCGCCGAGGAGATCGACAGAGGTCTAGTCTGCCGCCGGCCGGGGACTCTTTCGGAAGCGGAGATAGCCCTGCTCGCCGAAGAGATGATGATCAGCTGTACCCAGGGTATGCTGCTTTGTCTGGATCGCAATCATCGAACGGCTTATATTCTCGGGGAAATATTCGAGGTCACCGGGGAACAGGGAGGGTACATCCTGAACATCAACCCTGCGGCTTTCCGCAAGCGCCTCTCTCGCGCAAGGGAGCGCCTTAACGACTTCATGCAGCATCACTGCGGTCTGGTGAACCCCGCCAACCCCTGCCTCTGCACCAGACAGATCCAGGAAAGGGCCGAAGCCGGGCGGGTCGAAAAATCCCGGCTTCTGTTTACCGGATACCCGTGCCGGGCCCGCAAGGACCCGATTGTCACGAAAGGGATGCGGGAACTGGATGAGCTCGAGCGCGTGTCGAGTATTTTCAGGAGCCACCCCGACTACGCCGCTCCTCCTGCCTTTCTGAACCACTTGAAAAATCTGATGGATTCGGGCCGCTTTCAGTTGTTCAATTGACGTCCAAGAAAGGAGAAAAGATGATAGATGAAAAGAATGTGGGGATCGGCTATTGTGGACTGAACTGCGGCGAGTGCCCCGTCTTCCTGGCCACCAGGGAAGACGACGATGCGGCAAGAACACGGGTAGCAGAGGAATGGTCGAAGAAGTTCCATTGGAACCTGGTGCCGTCCGACATCAATTGCGACGGATGCAAGAACACGGGCGGCCGGATTTTCGGCTACTGCAGGGAATGCCGGATCAGGGAGTGCGGAAGTGAAAGAGGTATCGACAACTGTGCATTGTGCGAAGAATATGCCTGTGCAAAGCTTCAGGATTTCTTTTCCTTTTCCTCTGCCGCCAGGGCCGCCCTGGAAGCTCTCAGAAACGGCCGGCCCGGTTGAGGAGAAAGAGTTGAAGATACTGCCTCGATTCCGCGCTATTAATGTGAAGCAAAGGAGAAGGAAAAATGATATCTAGAATCTGGCACGGCTGGACGACACCGGAAAATGCTGATACATATGAGAATCTCCTCAAGACTGAGATTTTTCCTGGAATTGCATCCAAGAATGTATCAGGCTATCGGGGGATTCAGCTTTTGCGGCGGCCGACGGGCGACGAAGTCGAGTTTATAACCATAATGCAATTTGATTCCCTGGAGGCGGTCAAAGAATTCGCCGGTGAGGATTACGAACAATCGTATGTACCTGATAAAGCAAAGAAGGTGCTTTCGAGACATGACGGGAGATCACAGCATTACGAAGCAAAGGAAATCATTACATACTGAGCATGTCGGGAGTCACATTTCATGGAGGGGAACCGTGTCAGAGTTTGATAAGTACATTCAAATCGCAAAAGAGCTCAAAATGGCTAACGCCAGGATCATCTCTCCTGATGACATATACTTCGACATCCGGGCCATACTGAAGTGCAGGTGGGGATGTGAAGACTTTTTCAATCAGACAATAAAGTGTAATACCAGGAATACATCATTCCAGGAACGAACCGAAATGATCAAAGCATACAAGAATATCCTGCTTGTTCATTCCCATGATGCAAGGGAATTGAGCAAAGCGGTTCTTAAGATTGAAAGGATCGCGTTCCTCGATGGGCACTGTTTTTCTTTTGCGATCAGGACGTGCAACTTGTGTAAGAACTGTGCAGTCGATCAGGGCAAAGTCTGCCCGACCCCGGAGAAGGTGAGGCCCTGTGACCAGAGTTTCGGCATTGACGTATACAGAACGGTGAGAAACCAGGGGTTGCCTTGCAATGTCCTGCAAAACAAGGGCGATGTTCAGAACCGATACGGATTTGTTCTCATCGATTAAGGGATCCGGTTCATACAAATTGCATCAATAGGAACCGCGATCCTCGTAAGAAGCTGTATTTTCAGAATCCAAATGGGCAGCGTCACACACTCAGGAACTTCTTCACTGCCTGGGCGACCCTTACCACAGCCACGGAACATTCGGACTGCATCACGATCTGAGAAGCGAACCGGCCCACAGTGGCTCTTTCCAAAAGGCCGACCTTGGTGGCCCCCACAATCAGGAGATCAAACTCCGACGAGCGCTTCGCAAGGAACTCGAGCGGCTTGTCCGAGCTGGCCAGTTCAATCCGATAAAGCGCCTTCGCCGCATGCTGTCTGATGGCCTCGGCCAGAATCTTGCCCGAATGGGCCTTCTGTTCCGACGTGTAATCCGTCGGAAGGATGTTCATAAAATTGATTTCACCGCCGAACCGGTCCGCCAGGGCCCCTGCCAGCCGGACGATGAGATGCAGGTTGCTGCTCCCTCCCAGGGATACGGCAATCCGTTTGGGCTCAAATGTTCCCTTCACCTTCAACAGAACAATATCCGTGCGCGCCTGGCTGAAAACCTCCTCCATGAGGTTCAGGGAATGGGGGGTCTCCTTCCCCGTATACCCCATGACGATCAGGCCGCATCCCTCCTCTTCCGCTGCATGCACAATGCCTTTGGGCAGGCTGCGGGATACGCGGATTACGGGACGGATTTTCACATGCTCCATCTTCGGTATGGTGCTGGTGCTGTCGAGCAGATGAATGGAGTCCTCTGCATTTCCCAGAGCAGCGTACAAATCAACCTGATTGAACGCCTCAACAACGTTCAAGATGACAATCTCTCCGGTATGACCGGCCAGCAGTGCTTCGGAAACCGAAAACAGTGCCGGTTGCGTTTGGGGATTGGCCACGGGAACGAGAATCCTCATACCCGCGAGGGGACTTGACTTCGGCTCCTCGCTCAGTACCAGGCTCATACCCGTGCGGCTGCGGATTTCGCGCTTGCGCGAGTAGAGCACATAGAGCACAAAACCGGCTGCCATGAGTTGAAGACCGAAGACAATGGATACCCAGTCCAGGGTGAAAAGAAGAAGCACGTTGGCCGCCAGAGCAGCTTCCGGTATGCGGCGTCTCCAGCGACCTACATGCTGAATCGACTCGGGTGAATTGTAGAGCCTGCGCAAGGCAAAAGAGGCCGGCAAAAGGGACCCCAGGAGGCAGAAGTTGGCTGACTTGACAATGAATGCCAGGTTTCCGAAAAGCAGAGCCGCTGCCGTGACCAGGCCGCCGGCCCACAGGGCCGCGGTGGGGGTCTTGTTCACCTGGTGGATGCGTCCGAGGATCGGGGGCAGGAACCCGTCCTTGCCCATGGCAAAAATCTGCCTTGCCTGGGAGAGCAGCGTGCTGTTCAGAGCGGCAGCCGAAGCAAGGATGCCTCCGATGGCGACAAGCAGCCACCCTGCCCTCCCTATGCCTTTCATGGCCACATCCACCAGAGGCGCATTGGACCCCGCCAGCGTCTCCCAGGGCACAACCATGACCGAAACGACCGCTACGGCGATATAGAAGATCAGGCTGACGCACATGGCCAGGAACATGGCCTTCGGGACCGTCCTTTTGGGATCCACAATCTCTTCTGCATTGTTGGCAATGAGCTGGTAGCCGAAAAAAGATACATAGATAATGGCGATGGCCCCGCCTATTCCGCCGAATCCCCTGGGAAACATGGGCTTCATCAATGCGGGATGGGTTTTGGGAACAATCAGGGCGATGAGGAACAGAAGGATTGCCAGATTACCCCAGGTCAAGAACCGTTGGACCCTGTCTCCTCCTTTTGTCCCTCGACAATTGAGCAGGGTAAAAAAGACGATGACGGAAAAGGCGATTCCTTTCATCATGGGCTCCGGGATGCTTGGAGCAAAAAGAGAAGTCAGATAGTAGGCAAAACCGGTTGCATACATGGCGCAGGCAAATATGCTGCCCAGGGCCAGCAGCCAGCCCGTCGTAAATCCCCAGAGACTTCCAAGCGCATTGTAGGCGAAGGCATACCCGCCGCCTGAAACGGGCATCCTTCGCGAAAGCTCCCCGAATACGAGCACGGAAAGGACGGTCAGCAATCCGCAGATCAGATAAGCAAGCCATACCCCGGGACCGGCACGGCCTGCCGCAAGACCTATGAGGACATATATCCCGGCACCCATCAGTGCCCCGATTCCCAATGTAGTGGCTCCGAGAAGACCCATGGTCCGTTCGAACCCGACACGGACCATCCTGCGCTTGAATATTTCGCGGATACTTTCGGCCATGGTTCACCTCTTTTGGGTCATGTCTCCGGCCTCTCCTTCTATTCCACCGCCGGCACGCATCAGCGGTCATCTTCGTCCGGAAGAGTTTTCGTCCTGGTATGAGACCTTCCATCTTGAGACATGCTTGATGTGTTTCTTCGTCTGGTGTAACTTCTTACTTAACAGAAGGTTTCCTTTTTTGGTAGAGGGATAAATGAAAAAGAGATATTTCGATGACTTGAAAGATGGGGAACGTCTCGATTGTCAACCTGTCCTGATGACGCGAGAGGCGATTATCGATTTTGGAAAGAAATTTGATCCGCAGCAGTTCCATGTTGATGAAAACGCGGCGAGAAAATCTCTCTTCGGCGGACTGGTTGCATCTTCCCTTCATACTCTCGCAGCGTGCACCCAGGTAGTGGTTGAGGGGCACGGAAGTGTCGCAATCCTGAGCGGCGTCGGTATGCATGAGGCAAGAATGTTCAATCCGGTGCGACCGGGTGACGTTCTTTCAGTGAATGCGTGGTGGACGGAGCTGGAAAAATCCCGGAGCAAACCGGACCGGGGGTTCGCTTCAATCAGGTGCAAGGTTACAAATCAGCGAAAAGAGCCGGTTCTTGAATATGGCTATCGTTACTTAATTGCCTGTAAGGACTTCGAAATGCAGCGTTTCCAATAACTGTCCCTACCAGAATGACACTTTATTCCATGTCGAGACCCTTTTCCCTGCCCACCTGGTCGATGGCCTCCAGGAGCACCTTGTAGTCGTCGATCGCCAACTCTCCGTGGAAGTGCTGCTGCAGATCATACCTGGAGATGGTTTCGAGGCGTGCCCTGGTGGCCTCGAGCATGATGGGTTTCAGTCCCCACTCCTTCACCGTTTCGATGATACTCTCCAGTTCCGCCGTTTTCCTTGCGGCGTGAAGAGCACCCCGAATCATCCAGAACGGAAGTTCCTTTTCCCTGGGTAAGTCCGCCACCGGTTTCACCACCAGGGGCGCAAGGACTTCGAGATCGATCCCCGCCTTTCGCGCGCTCAGGGCGAGTTCCAGACAGACGGCCTGGACCCCTTTATAGTAGATGTTTACCAGGGTCTTGATGGTGGTGGCCTGGCCGGCCGGACCGGGCACAATGGACAGATTCATGTTGAAGCGGCTCATGACGGTCTTAAAGGCCTCGGCTCCGGATCCCGAAATGAGGGTGAAGGAGCGGTGCCTGGTTTCGGATGGTGCAGTGAACAAGGCCATGTCGATAAACGCCACGCCTTTTTCTTCGAGCACCTCCGCCCCCTGTTTCTTCGCCGAAGGCGCCGTGTTGTTGATATCGGCGTAGACCATGCCCGACCGGGCCAGGGCCGCGGTCTTGCGGGCCACTTCCAGGGCCACGTTTCCCCAGACTGCGGAGATCACCAGGTCCGACTCTTCCACCAGTTCCTTGAGTCCCGGGACCAGCCGGACCCCGGCATCGGCGGCACGCCTGCGAATCAGTTCGCCCCGATCGCCCTGGTCTGCACTCCTGTCGTATGCGGAGATCGTGTGGATACCGTCCTCCTGCAGACCCCTGGAAAAATGATAGGCCACCTCGCCGTAGCCGATAAACCCGATCCGTGGATTGTCTTGGAACATCCTCATCTCTCCCACTGTACCGCGGCCGTTGGAAACGGGCCTCCGAGGCACGCCGGCCTTCTTTTCCAGGCCATGATTGGAATCCTTTAGCGCAAAGTGGCGGCAAACTGTCTGACCTGATATTCCCACTCCCGGGTTTCGAGATCGACCCGCATCTTCCCTTTCTCTTCACAAAGGGTTGCCGTTACGTACCCTCCGCCTCCTGAAAATGTGAGACATCCCTCGGCCTCTTCCGTCAAATCCAGTCCAAGGCCGCCGCTCCCGAAAAACTTCTTGAGCCTCTGGATTACTTTCTCGCCCGGCAGCCCGGTCCTGCACTCCATATTCAACATGGATCCCCCCTCCTTATTCGGGAATACGTGGTGAGAGTATCCTACGGGATTTCGAGACCAAAAGCAAACCGCAAACGCCGAACATCATGCAGTTAAGGCAAAACGAGCGCAAAGAAGGAAGATTATCTCTGGTGCGGAGGCGTGGATGCCCGGAATCTGTTACCGCAGCTCGAAGATAATGGTGATCACCAGGTTGACTGATTCCTTGAAAAGGGACTTTGGAGGCTTGGGAAAGGGCGCGGCCCCTTTCACCGCATCCAGGGCGGCCTCATCGAGGTATCTTGAATGGGATCTTTTGACGATTCCAACGTCCCTGATATTCCCGTCAGGAGTGATAACAAATCCGACTGCCACCCGTCCCTCGATCCTCCCGGCCCTGGCAATCTCGGGATATTTTTTGTTCCTTTCAATAGACAGTCTGACCAACTCGAAATAGCTCTCCTTCGTGACAACAGGCGCGGACGGCCCGCCGATCGGGCCGGCCACCGGTTCCGCGAACGGTTTTGCTTCCGGTTCCGGGCGCCATCCGGCAATCGATGGGGTGGATACATCCGGCATTGCCGGTGCGCTGATCTTTTCTACCGGCCGGGTGGAGAGGACAGACACCACCGGATCGAGCCGGGGAGGGTTCAGAGACGGGACCGCTCTTTCGGTCACTTTCGGGGGTTCAGCCTCTTTGATCAAAGGAGGCATTTTGAGCCTGCGAGGCGGTCTCGGGATATCCCTTCCAACGGGCCGGGAAACGTCCTGCAGGGTCAACTCGATACTCGTGACCGCGTCAGAACGATAGACCTCGGCGATCCGAATGAGGAGGAGCACGTGTATCCCCACGGAAACGATAATCAATCCGCCCAGCAGCCAGTTTCTCTCTTTCCGGGGACCGGACCGCAAAGGAGTCCCGTGCAATCGTTTCAAATCAGAAACCCTTCTCCGTGGCCAGGCAGAGCCGGCCCGCCCCTGCCGCCTTGGCAATATCCATAACTCTTACCGCCTTGTTGAGGATGACCTCCCGGTCGGCTCTCACGACCACCATCTTGTTCACTTCATTTCCTATCATCTGCCGGAGCCTGTCAAAGAGCTGGGCATCGGAGACCTTCGTCTTCTCCAGAAAGGCTCTCCCCTCTTTATCAACATATACGGTAATGACCTTCTCGGTCTGGGGTGCTGAAGCCTTTGCCTGCGGGAGCTTGACCTTGATGCCCTCGTCGACCATAAAATTGGTCGTAAGCAGAAAATAGATCAGAAGGAGAAAAACGATGTCGATCAAGGCGGTCAGCGGGGCGTGCACCTGCAACCTGTTCCACTGTCTCCGGCGTACAAGCATAATCCCCCCTTACGATCGCTTGCTCAGGGTTTTCAGCAAGGCCACGCTCCCATTCTGAAGTTGCGCCTCATACCTGTCGACCCGCGAGATCAGGTAACTGTGAGCGACCATGGTGGGAAGGGCCACGGCCAGACCGAGGGCCGTGGTCAGCATGGCTTCCCAGATGCCCCCTGCCAGGACCGAGGCATTGACCTTTCCGCCCATCTGCTGAATGACCATAAATGCCTTTATCATGCCCAGGACTGTGCCGAAAAGGCCCAGCAGTGGTGCGATGTTTCCGATGGTGGCAAGGGCGTTGAGATACCGTGACAGGCCCCTCAGCTCTTCATCGGCCGCATGAACGAGCACCGTTTCCAGGGTCTCCCTGTCCTGGTCCTTCACTTCAATGGCTTGACTGAGGATGCGGCCCATGGAGGTGTTGCTCAGACTGGCCGCCTCAAAGGCCTTTTGATCTTCTCCATTTTGCAGATGACGGATCACCTGCTGCTCCACAGCGCAGCCCCTCGCACGCACTCTTGAAAAGCGGATAAGCCTTTCAAGAAAAATGGCCAGGGCAAGCACAGAGCAGAAAAGAATGGGCGGCACCAGAATGCCCCCTTTTGACAGAAATTCAATCATATCGCCTCCCGACTATTATGCTGCCGCAACAACGGCCTGGTTTACTTTGATCCACCTGGTTCAATGGTCTGTACCAAATCCTCTTTTCCATCGAAATTCAAGTCTTTTGAGCGCCTGACAAGGGCCTCGGCACCATCGTACTCCTCCCAGGTGTCGGGTCTGCCGTCGCCATTCGTGTCTTCCTCCACACGTCTTACTTTCCCTTTCTCGTAGAAGTACCAGATCTCGGGACGACCGTTACCGTCCTTGTCCCTTTCCGCGCGAACAGCTTCTCCGGCTTCGTCGTAGAACCAGGTGATATCCATGTGATCCTTTGCATCACGGCGTTCCTGGCTTTTCGTCAATTTACCGTGTTTGTTGAAATATTGCCGCAAGTCGATCACTCCATCGCTGTCTTCATCGATCTCCTTCAGTCTCAGGATGCCTCCCTGGTAACAGTAACGCCCTTCGGGTCTGCCGTCGCCATTCTCGTCCTGTTCCACTACCGCAGACCACGGGGCCTTATCAAACCATTGGATCGTCTCAAAGCGGCCGTCACCATTCGAATCCCTCAACAGCTTCTGCTTCTTGCCGTCCTTATAGAAAATCTTGAGAGTCACTTTCCCTTTTCCTTCTTCGTCCTTCTCAACCCTGGCAAGCCGCCCATCCCGGTAATATTCCCAGGTATCCACCCGTCCGTCCGCATTCGCATCGATTTCCGCCTTCACTTTTTCGCCCTTGGCGTCAAAATGGATCAGCATATCCGGCTTTTTATCCGCATTGGTATCCTGCGTCTGCAGGTATGGTTTCCCCCTCTTGAAGAAGGTCACCGTCTCTCTGAATCCGTCGCCGTCCCCGTCATATTCAATCCTGAACGGTTGCCCTTTCCGGTAAGTCCTGATCCTGTCTATCCTGCCGTCGAACCGGGTGTCCTCCTCTATTCTGGCCGGCCGGCCGGCGTCGTCGAAATAGATGAAACGATCATTCCTGTCGTCGAAGTTCGTGTCGCACTCCCGGTAGAAGGGCTTTTCATTCTTAAAATGGATAGTCAGGTCAAACCGGCCGTCCTTGTTTGTGTCCTGCTGTTGTTCAACGGGCTTGTTGTCTTTGAACCGGGTGACAATCTCCGGCCGGCCGTCATGATCTTCATCTTTTCGCTCCTCCACAACGAACCCGTTCCGGTAGGTTCGAGAGGTCTCCATCTCGCCGTCGCCGTCCAGATCGTGTCGGCTCTCACTGGGGAGGCCGTCCGCATCGTAAACGATGAGGGTCTCGGGCCTGCCGTCACCGTCACCGTCGACCCATCTTTCCCTGGGTTTCCCATCTCCATAGGACACCCTCTCATTCACCCTTCCATCGCCGTCAGTATCCCTTTCCGTGGAGATCAGTTTTCCATCTTTGTACAAGTGCGTGAGGTCAAAGCGCCCTTGGTCCTTTGAATCCTGTACAATTTTCGAATAGCGTCCCTGCTTGTCAAAATAGACGATCCGGATAACGCGGCCGGTTTCGGCGGATTTCTTCTCCTGCCTGACTCTTTTTCCTCCTTGAAAGAAGTCGCAGGTGTCCATTTTTCGATCTCCGTTCGTGTCTCTTTCAATCCTGAAGACCTGTCCGTTTTCGTAATACTGATACCGCTCCATAATCCCGTCGGCGTCGCCATCTATCTCGAGCTTCAGAAGTTTGCCGTCCTTCGAGAAATGAGCGATCTGATCGACCTTGCCGTCCTTGTTCGTATCCCTTTCGATCACTTTCTCTGCTGCAGGGACGGAACGGCCGGACAGCCAGAGCAGCGTCAGGATGAAAAACAGGATGCCGAATACAAATCTTCTCTTTTTCATGGTAGGAGAGGCCTCAATCCGTTTGACCCTAGGTCCCGGAAAAATCTTCTTCGAGACCGATCTGCTTGGGGACGGTTCGGTTGAAGAAAAAGAAGATCAAAAGGCCTGCCAGGATGGTGCCGCCGCCGTACAGGAAAACCATGGGGTTGCTTCGAAGAGAAAAGATGATGATCCAGAGATTGCCCAGCATAAAAAGAAGCGGCGTAACAGGGTATCCATAGGTCCGGTAAGGACGGGTGTAATCGGGACACCTGTAACGCAGGACAAGCAGGCCCGCCACCGTCAACATGGCGAAAAGGGACAGCGTGAAACCGGATATACAGAAGGAATTTGTCAAAGGCCGACGTGATCACCATGAGGACCGCTATAGCGGCCTGCAGGAAGATTGATCGCCCCGGAGTCGCAGGGCGCTTGCCGACTTTTCCAAACCAGCTGAAGAATATCCCGTCTTCTGCCATGGCATAATACACCCGGGGGCCGGTCTTCGAAAGGAACAGGGAAGTCCACCCTCGTGCGCCGGCCGGCAGGCTGTGGAAGAAGTAGGAGGAAAAGGCCATTGCAGCGGCCGCTATTGGTGCTGAGAACCCGACGATGAGGGAGATCCAGCCCGACAGGAACCCCATGACCCTCTCCAGGCTCTCCCGCAGGAAGACGTAATCTCCCCCTGCTCTGGGGAACATGGCCCCAAGCTCTCCATAGCAAAACGCCCCCGAAAGAGCCAGGATGCCGCCCGCAAACCAGCAGAGCAGCATGGCCTGCGGGCTTCGAAGAGAGGACATGATAAACCCGGAGGTCGTGAAAATCCCGGTGCCGATCATGCTGGCGACAACAAGGACCGTTGCGGAAACCAATCCCATGTCTCTTTTGAGCCCCGGCTGATCGACCGGGGTCTGCGGTGCGCTGGCTTGTCGGCTCATGCGGGACCTCGGGCTACTCGCAATCCTCCCCCTCCCTTGCCGCGAGACAGGGGCCGATATAGATCAGGCCGAGAAACTTTTCCGGGTACTCGTCAGCAGCCTTCCCGAGCCCGCCAAGCGTGGTTTGGATCACGTGCTCACTTGAAGAATACCCGGCCTTGTAAACGAGGGCAGCCGGGGTCTCTTCTTTGTAATATTTCCTGAACAGGGGAACCAGGTTGGACAAATCCTTCAGACCCATGAAGATACAGATCGTCTGCCCTTCTTCCGCCAGGGACTTGAGGAGAGGCTTGCTCTGCTTTATCTCCTGCGACGTGGTCAGGATAATGGAACCGTTGCAGTCGATCCGGCTTCCCAGCAGCGCATTCGATACATTGAAAGAGCTCAGCCCGGGGATAATTTCAAGGGCATCCCCTTTGAAAAACTCTCTCGCCCAGCTCCATCCGCTCCAGATGGTGGGATCGCCGTAGTCGAGGATGGCGACATTCACGCCTTCCTGCAGTTTCTGTTTGATGATTCCTGCTGCACGGACCTGCCTTTCTCTCATCAACTTTTTCAGCGCCTCCTGGGAGAGTTCGGGATGCTTCTTTCTCAGGACAGGAGGAGAGAACTCATAGAGATCGAACAAGACCGGTTTGTCGCCCATGTACCCGGCGAAGCGTTTCAGTATGTCTGGGGGGCACACATAGGCATCTGCTTCGGCCATACGGGAGACCGCCTCCAGGCTGATCAAATTTGTGTCTCCGCACCCCACTCCGATAACGGAAACCTTCGGCCGCGTCTTGAGGGAGAGAACTTCTACTGTCTCCGCCGCCTGGACATCTCGATCGGCCATGAGATCGTCCGGAGGTATGAGAAAAAATCTGCCTCCCTGCTTCAAGGGCTTGCCTGCCATCTTGTCGGCCAGGATGATGCGGTCCCCCAGGGGGTCCAGAAACACCTCCCCGTAGGAAAAAAGCGAACGGTACCCGTCAGGGGCCGATATCAAAAAGACCTCGCTCAGGTCGCGCCTTACTCCTGCTTCTTCGAGCAGCCTTTTGAAGGAAACACCTTCGAAAGCGTTTATCCCGTGATATCCCTTGCCCAGCCCCAGGTGTTTGACCCGCAGGGTCTGTCTGGGCCGACCGGACAGATCCCGCAGGGCCGTTGTCTTCACATTCCTGCCCGTGATGGTGCATTCAGATGAAAACAGTGTCTTTAACTTTCGCGCAGGTTTGCCGGGACGCAGGTCGAGAACTTCGATGGTGGAAACGTCCTCCAGGCAACGATCTGCATACGCGTCTCCTGCGACAACCAGCTTCGGGAATCCGATCTTCCGATTCAGCTGCTGCAAGCGCGGCTTATACTCCTCCGGGGTGTGACAAGTCTTACAGTCGTGATGCGGCATGATCGGCCGGGCCGATGTGGCCAGGATGATCCTCGCCGGGTTCTTGAAGAAGATTTCTCCCCATGAGAGGGCCACCTCTTTTCCTTCCCGATTCTTGACCCGGACGGCCATGTCCACTTGTTTCGAAAAGCCGGTCTCCTCTTTCTGCACGAATGCCGCATCCAGCAACGTTCTGAGGGGGACGCCCGTGTAGTAAAAAACGCCCCGGTACGAGCCGTCTTCCATGACCCCGTTCAGTTGAACGGTGACGGACTGATACCTCTTCAGATCC
>Ga0315542_1000202_pt1 | contig 35229 bp, 27 predicted proteins | sample SalMarSW160120MG_FD_202541 | JGI IMG/M metagenome (GOLD analysis project Ga0315542, IMG submission 202541) | Salt marsh sediment microbial communities from the Plum Island Ecosystem LTER, Massachusetts, United States - Salt Marsh Sediment SW1601-20 ...
ACTCCCGCCGTCGCCTGCGGCGGTCCGGGCAGGACCGGCTGGTCTGCGGGCACCGGCAGGGCCACGCTGAAGACCCGCCCGAGGAGGCAAACCCCGGACAGCTGCCAGGTCGTTCCGGCATCGCCCTTCGGCGGAGGTCCGGCGAAGCTGAACCGCAGCTCTCCCGCGCCGGCGTGATGCCTCAGGGCCGGAGACTGCTCGTAGGGATCGATCTGCTCGGTCGCCTGGCGAGCCGGCGAGGTCTCCGTCTCCTGCCAGGGACAGGACCACTCGGCGGCGGCCGCGCTCGCCGAGTCCGCGTGGGTGTCCGCCAGCCAGGATATGGCCTTCGGTGAGCCCAGGGGCTGCCCGTCGATCTGGAAGCGGTCCGGGTCGAAGAGGGCGTTCTGGCCGACCATGACCGCGAAGATCAGATCCCAGCCCTGTTCCCCGACCTCGGCGCGCACGCCGGGGATCGGCCCGTTGCGGCAGACGGGGCAGAGCGGGGGCACGACCCAGGGAACGCGCCGCTCGCTCAGCCGATCGAGGGCGCCCTGGTGCACCGTGTGGGCCGCGGCCAGCTCGTAGCGCAGTTGCAGTAGGGTCGGGGCCACGCTCACCGCCAGATCCGCGCGACCTTCCAGGAGCGGGATCTCCAGCCGCCCCTTCTCGAGCCGTGGCAGCCCGGCCGAGATCTGACCCTTGACCAGGGGCGTCACCCCCACCCAGACGCGACCAGTTTCACCCTCCGGATCGGGCACTTCGGCCACGAACAGCCGTCCTTCCCGCTCGGGCTCGTCCCGGCCCGCCCCGTGGACGCACCACTTCAGTTCGGTCTCGCGCCAGGCGGCGTCCGGCAGCTCGAACGTCGCCGGACCAGGATGGGCCTGCCCGGTTATGTCCGCGAGGTGGTAGCTCAGCAGGAGATCGGCGCGCAGGTGCGGGTAGGACCAGTGATAGCTCTCCAGGTGCAGGTGCCGCCCGGCCTGCCGGCGATCCACCACGGCCATGGCATCGCCGATGGCGGCAAAATCCTCGTCACAGAGACCGTCGCCGTCGTTGTCCCTGCCGTCGAGAGGATCCTCGTCCACCAGGCCGTCGTCGTCGTCGTCGGCATGACGCGCGAAGCCGCGCAGCCCGCCCGGCGTGCCCTCGGCGACCACCGTGGTGAAGGCCTCGGCGCGCTCGCCCTGGCGCCGTTGATCCGGCAGCGGAAGCTGGGCGCTCAGCAGGAGCTGCTGGCCCGCGTCGGTGTGCAGGCGAAGCTGGACGACGCCGTCCTGGAGGATCACCGCCCTGACATTCGGCAGCAGCTCGTATGTGTGGACGACGTCGCTGCCGGCGGCGGAGGGAACGAGGAAACCCGTGAGGAGCAGGAAGCCGGTCAGGGCGCCGAGCGTTTCCGCCGCCTGGCGCACGCCTCCACCAGGGCACACGAAGCGCCATGGACTCGGGATGGAGATCAGGGGGCGCATGGCTTGCGTCAAACTCTCCCGCCACCGTGGGCCCGCCGACGCGCAGCCAACGGTCTGCTCCTTCGCCACGGATCGTGCCCGGGCTCGACTCCGAGCCCACCCAGGTTTGCGAGTGTAGAAGACGCGGCACCCTCCTGGCGAGTGAAAAATGGCAGCCAGCCGCGAAGAATAAAGATCCGCCCCCGGCTCCGGGAGCGCCTCGGCTCCGTTTCCGGCTGCCTGCGATGGAGGGCAGGGGCCGCTGTTCGCGGCAGGACGAATTCGCCCCGGTCTCAGGCTGGTTGCATGAACTTGCGGGCCAGGTCGTTGTCGATGACGTAGATACAGACTTCCTTGGCGCCCTTCTGGGTGTAACGGAACTTCTCTACGAGGTTGCTCATCAGGAAGGTCACGTCGCTGCGGATCCGCCGGTCGTAGGTGCGGAAGTTCTCCCTGGCGTAATCCTTGATGGCGCGGCGGAAGTTCTCGTTCTCCAGGAACGGATCCAGCACCTTTTCCTTCAGGTTGTAGACGTACCGCTCGTGCAAGGCGTCGTAGAGCTCGGTCTTGGTGACCGGCTTCCCCTCCAGCATGATCTCCTGCGTCAGGGTCCGGGAGGTGTATATCTGCTGCGTGTCCTTGCGGAAGGCCAGTCGCTTCTCCTCGTCCACCTCGGCGCCCAATAACTGCTGCTCGATGCCCGCCAGGAAGTCCTCGTCGATCTCCAGGCGATCCCCCGTGAAGGTGCAGGTCTCGGTGGAGCCCAGCTCGAAGTTGAGGGCGAACAGGTAGTTCTGGATGTCACGGGCGATCTGATCCTCGTTGTAGTAGTAGAGAGACTCCTTGACCTCCTGCAGGATGCTGAAGTCGTACATTCGCAGGAGCGACTCCAGCAGCCCATCCGGAATCAAGTCCCGAACGTCCTTGCTCTGCTTGTAGAAGAAACCGCAAAGAGTGGACATGTTGATGAGGCTGTCCTCCTTGGCGTAGTTGGCGAGCAGCTCGTTGAACAGCCGGATCGCATCGCGGCCGGAAAGGCCCTTTTCCCCCTCGGTCTCTGCCTCGCGGATGATCTGCCGCCGGCGCTTGGCCGTGAACGCCTTGCGGTCCTCCTCGTTCAGCCAGGCCGGAATGACCCCGGCGTAGATCGCCATCTTCAGCAGTTGCAGGTTCTTGTCACAGTACTGGCTGTACTTGTCCGGGTCGCCGATCCACTCCAGCAGCGCTTCGGATCTCGTGGCCATGCGCGTGGCGATGACCACCCGCGCGAAGTTCCCCAGCACCATGGGCAGGAAGTTCTCCTCGATGTGCCGGCCGAAGACGTTGCGGTAGATCGCCACCTCCGTACGGATGTCGAGCACGTAGGGAATGTGCACGTACTCGATGCGGTCGGAGAAGGACTGGAAGCCCTGCACGTTCTTGCGGTCCTCGGGATTCATGACCGCGAGAAACAGGGAATCCACGTTCTCCTCGATGTCCTGCACCTTGTGGATGCCTTCACTGATGATGTTGTGCAGCTCGATGATGCGCTCCGTGTTGTGGGACTTGATGTCCATCAGCGCATAGATACCGCTGTTGGTTCGGGCGTAGTGCGAGAAGGCGTAGCGCACCCGGTTGCTGTCCCCCAGCAGGTTGTCGATGCGACGCTGCAACACGGCGTTGGTGACGCAGGTCCGGCGGATGGGGGGATCCCCGGGATTGAAGACCGTGATACCCTCGCCGAGGCGCCGGTTCACGCGGTACGGCCGGGCGAACAGCATCCGGAACACGGCTCCGGGGCTCTTCAGCTTGCCCAGCAGCGCCTCGTAGAGCGAGGCACAGATGGTGCAGGGCTGGTCGCGGAAGACCCAGTCGTACTCCTTGGCCGACGACAGGATCCACTTGAACTCCACGTTCTCGATCAGGTCGTCCAGGAAACTCTCCCGGTACTGCTTGGGGATGAGCAGGAGCGGATTGTCGTGACTCGGGCAGGCGATCTCGAGGATGTGGTCCTCGCCCAGCGTGCTGGCCGGCCAGTATGCCCCCGTGGCCTCTCCCGGCTGGACGCTCTCCTGGTCGTCCTCCATGGTCTCTTCGTCGCCGCGGCCGTCGTGGTCGAGGTAGCGACGCAGCTTGTCCATCAGCGGCGTCACCTCGGCGTCCACGTAGCTGCCCAGCACGCGCCGATCCAGACGCCAGACCACCTCGTAGCGGAGTCCGCCCTCCGTGTTGGCGTACTCCTCGAACTTCAGGAGCAGGTTGTTCAAGAAGGTGCTCTTCCCGCAGCCCGGTGGCCCGTCGAAGATGTAGATCTTGTTCTGCTGGGCCCCGCTGCGCAGGGCCTCCACCAGGTTGACCAGGCGATTGGCGAAGATGCGGTCGGCGAAGAAGGGATGGTCGGATCCCTCCACGAAGAGGCGGTCGCAGTCGTAGTCCAGGTAACCGATGGACTCGCTGTCTTCCGGGTACTCGTCCACCCCCTCGCCGACGTAGGACTTGACCATGTCGTGAAAGACCTGGAAGACGCTGCGCAGGTGCTTGGCCGGCTCCGCGGCCAGGTAATCCAGAAACTCCGCGAAGGACACGGGGGCATGCTGCTCCAGGTCGCCGACGCTCTGATCCAGGTTCTGCAGTGCTTTCTCTACGCTATCCATCCCCGGCTTCTCCGGCCACGGCTCAGATGGTCTTCTGGCTCAGCTTGCGGTTTTCCATCGTGTAGAGCACGCGGTTCCACTTGGTCTCCGGTGGCTCCTCCTCGCCGGCCCCGCCGCCCTGCACCGGCTCGGGCTCGCTCGTCTCGAGCATCACCTTGTGGCCCCAGAGATACTCGATGCCGAGCATGGTGTTGGCGATGAAGTCCTTCACCAGCGGCTTGCCCTCGAAGTGGTGCACCAGGTAGAGGGCGCCGTCGTCTCCCTTGTCGGGATCGATGGTGATGTGCGGCGGATGGTACAGGGCCTCCAGGAGCATGGCGCGATAGTCTTCGGCCTTGCGGCTCTTGACGTAGTACTCCCAGACCATCCTCTCCTCGTTCAGCCGGCGCCCCACCACGAAGAGCCGGTGCTGGCTGACGAAGTCCTGGTCCAGGAAGATGTTGAGGAAGAGGAAGTCGGTCAGGTTCTCGCGGACATCGAAGATGAAAGCGTGTCCGCGGCCCGTGTGCCGATCGAACTCCTCCCGCTGGTGCGTCCCTCGCAGGCGCCGAAAGGCCTGCGAATGCCGCCCCTTGTCCCCCATCTCCTCCACGTACTGGAAGAGGCGCATGCCCAGCGCGTACGGATTCAGCCCGACTCGCGGCAACGAGGCAACCATGGCGTGAACGCGGGCGAAGTCGACCTCGTGACCGCGAATGCGATCGTCGCGCAGGAACAGCGTTTCGTGCCAGTAGCTGGCCCAGCCCTCGTTCATGATCTTGGTGCGGATCTGCGGCTGAAAGAACAGGGACGTCTTGCGCACGACCTGCAACACGGGCTTCATCCACTTGTTGTCTTCCTTGTTCAGGAAGTCCGAGTTTTCCAGCAGGTACTCGAGCAGGTCCACGCTAACGGGCCGCCGGCGGCGACGGCTCTTCTCGTAGAGTGCCTTGAACTCGGGATACTGTCGCTGCACCTCGACGAAGAAGGCTTCTTCGCCTCGCGACCCGAGGTTTCCCAGGCAGTCGTTGTAGCGCTCGATCTCCTTGATGTACTCCGTCACTCGGACCTTCTTGACCTCCTGCAGGAAGACGTCGAAGTAGTAGTCCACCCGCGGCCGGCCGTTCCTGGCCCGGGCGCGATGCCGCTGCGAGAGCTCCCGGTAGAAGCCGACGATGTTGTCGATCCCGCGGCCGAACTCGATGACGTAGTCCAGCCAGCGGCCCTTCTCCGCGCGCAGCTTGGCGATGAGCCGCTTGTCCGCCAGGGCCTGACCGGTGAAGTCGTAGTCCCAGGTGTGCTGGTAATAGTGGTTGTTCTGGAAGAAGTCGATGTGGGCCAGGACGTGATAGAAGATCATCACGTTCAGCCAGTCGGGATTGTTGTCGTTGTAGAAGGAGATGGCCGGCCGGGTGTTGATCACCGTCTCGTACGGATTGTGCGGGTACAGCTCGTACTTGCCTTTCTCCTTGAGCACCTCGACATCGTGCACCCAGTAGTCGTAGAGGGTCGGGATCATGGCCTTGGGACCCAGTTCCAGCAGGTCCCGGTTGGTGACGATGTACTCGAGCGTCTCGCTCTCGAAGCGCAAACCGGCGTCGCGGGCTCTCTCCTTGCAGCCCTCCATGATTCTCTTGGTGTGCTGATCTATCAGCTCCATGCCCTCTGCGCCCCGTTTCAGCGGCCCGTTGTCAGCTCTGGACCAGCACGGGCTTCTCCGAGATCAGCCGCTTGATGCCGTCGATCAGGCGCGCTTCATCGGCGTCTTCCTTCATGCTGTCGAGACGGACCAGCCGCGCGCGCGTCTTCAGCAGCTCCGATTTGCCCAGGTACTTCTCCAGATCGCTGCCGGCCTCGCTCTCGTGCAGGTGCTGGATGACCGTGATGCCCACGCGTGCCGCATAGGTCAGCATCTTCTCGAGCTGCGGAATCGACTCCTTGCCCTCCGTGTCCCAGTCGTCCCCGTCGGTCCCGTGGAAAACGTAGATGTTGTAGTCGCGGACCAGGTTCTCCTTCTCCACGATCTCGTTCACGAGCCGGTACGCGGAGGCGACCTGTGTCCCGCCGGCCACCTTCGAGTTGTAATAGGTGTGGAAGTCCGGCACCTCGATGGCCTCGGTGTCGTGGAGGATGAAGCGCGATTCCACCTGGCCCTCGTACTGGTAGAGCAGCCAGCTGTAGATCAGCACGTGCTGCGTGACGACCAGCTCCGTGCACTTGCCAGCCATGGAGCCGGAGTAGTCGCGGAGGAAGAAGACCATGGCCTGGGACTCGTAGTCCCTCTCCCGCGAGAGCACGCGATAGATCCTGTCGCGCGGCGCTACGAGGAAGCCGGTGGGGTCGATGGCGTCCGGATCGGGAACGCGGCCCAGGTGGATGTTGGTCTCGAGGATGGCCCGCAACGTCGCTTTCTTGTCCAGGAACTGGCCAAAGCCGCGGTTGCGATCGGTCAGATCGTAGGTGTAGCGGGTCAGCGAGCGCTTCTTGCCCTTGTCCTGGAGGTTGGGCAGCTCGAACTGCTCGGTGAGGATGCGACCGAGATCGTAGGCGCTCGATTCGACCTCGTGGGGCCCCGACTCGCCCTGGCCGGGGCCGGTGCCCTGGCCCTGGCCCTGGGGCTGGCGCACCGGCTCCTCGCCGATGACCTCGCCCTCCTCACCCTCGCCCGAGCCGCCGGCGCCGTCCTCCTCTTCCGGCCTGCGGAAGTTGGGATCGTGGACGAACTTCTCCTCCACGGTGGTCGGCACCACCACGATCTTGTCGCGTCCGCCCTTGCCCGGCTTGATGAGACGCCCCACGCGGATCTTGCGCGGGAAGCCGTCCTGCTCGCGCTTCCGGTCCCGCTCCAGCAGCTCGTCGATGGACTTGACGCGCGCCGTGAAGGAGGTCTGCGGGGCCGTCGCCGACTGCAGCGCGGCCAGATCGCTGGCGGCGTAGAGGCCTTGCCTGTTTAGGGAGCTACTCCGGCCGGCGGCGGGATGCACCGGAAGCTGCGGGCCCTCCTCGCGAGCAGGTCCCTGCAGCTCGTCCAGAATCCTGCGTTCCTGGACCGCAGTAAGACCGCCGGCCTTCAGACGGTGATAGAGCTGCCACGCCTTGCTGTCCATGTCGTCTCCCGCCGCGTGCCTAGCTCTCGTCTTCCTGCGTGCAGAAGTACTCGATTGTCTTCTGCGCACAGGTCTGGCAGTAGCCGAGCTTGTGGATCATGGTGTCGATCATGCGGTCGTAGAGCTTCTGGTTCTCCTCGTTGGTCCGGTTCGCCAGGGCACCGATGAGGCTGCCGGCTCCGGCGATGTCCGACTTGAGCCGCACATCCGTGACGGCCTTGACCAGCTCCAGGTTGTCCATGAAATCGTAGTTGGGATCGACCGAGATCTTCTGCCCGTAGATCTTTCGGATCGAGGTGCGGAACGTCTCGCGCTGTTCGCGCGTCTTCAGCCCCATCCGTTCCTCGATGCTCTCCACGAAGCGCTCGTCGATCTTGAGGGCCTTGAGCTTGCCGGTCTGCGGGTCCTTGTATTTCCACATCTTGTCGGGACCGAGGTTCTCCGCGTCGATGCCGATGATCATGTTGACGTAGTTCATGACGTCCTTGCGGATGGCATAGGGCTCGTCCATGTAGGCGTTGAACATCTCCGTCATCACGCGCTCGCGGTAGAGCCCCTTCGCGATCTTGATGTCCTCGAGGTACTTGGCGCGGTCGTTGGCCTCGGTCACGTAATCGAGCACGATGCGATCGAGGGCCTTGAAGACATCGTAGGCGAACATGCAGCGACCCTCGTTGGTCTCGCTGCTCTCGATGACGAGCTGGATGGCCCGCCCCAGATTGCGCTGGCCGAGTCCTTTCTGGCCGAAGCGCTTGGTGATGTCCGGCTCCTGGCTGAGCGTGTCGATGACCTCGGCCAGGGTCTTGATGCTCTTCTCCCCGGCGACCTCGCCCGCAGCCAGCTTCATGGTCTCGACGGGCGTCAGCTTCTCCGAGCGCGGCAAGCGCGTGAGCACCGTCGCGACGCTGGCGCCGTAGTTCAGGTTGGGGTCCTGGTGCAGCTCTTCCTTGTTGTAGGTGGTCTTGGTCTCGACGCCGACGGCGTAGCGCGTCAGCTCCTCCTGGAGCCGGTAGTTGGTGTTGTGGGACACGTAGCAGATCCGGCAGCGGTCGACGATGGGCGCTTCCTCCTTCTCGGCCAGGAAGCGATTGAACTCGCTGTTGTTGCTGGTGGCGATGATCAGGGTGTCGATCGGCCACTTATAGCCGTCGATCTCGATCACGCGATTCTGGATGACGCCCAGGTAGACCTGCACCAGGTCCTTCTTGTTCTTGTAGATCTCGTCGCTGAAGTGGATGCCGCCGCCGGCCACGCGCGCCAGGGCGCCGCGCCGGAGATCGAAGCGGTAAGGATTGTTGGTGTCAGTGATGTGCAGCAGCCGCTGGATCGACTCCTCGCCCAGCAGGTCCACCGCCGAGGAGGTGATCTTGTCCTTGGCCGGGTACTTGCCCGTCACCGTGCCCAGGCTCTCGGTGAGCGGCACCGGCACGATCTCTATGCTGGCGAGCGCCTTCTCCAGGTCCCCGTCCACGTCGTTCAGGATGTCGTTCCAGATGTAGCCGCTGCAGGCGCCGAGCGGCCGGTAGTTCTCGTAGAACCGCTCCACGTCGGCCTCGCTGAAGCCGATCTTGCTGGTGAGATAGGCGCGGTTCCGGGCGGGGTCCGGCATCAGGTTCATCGTCAGGATCATCGGGTCCTCGTAAGTCTGCGACTCGATGACCTTGATGCGCCCGTAGCTGCCCAGACGGTCGAGGCCCGTGAAGCGGAAGGTGTACTTGCGGTTGCCCTCAAGGGCCAGGAATTCCCGGTAGCGCTGGCTGAGGTACTCGACGAAGAAGGTCTTGCCATTGCCCGGCTCCCCGACCAGCACGTAGGCCATCTCCTTGGAGGAGCCGCCCTCGGAGGCGTCCTTCACGTAGGAGACGAAGCTGTTGATCTCGTCGTACATGCCGATGATGTGCCGGGGACCGCGCCTGAAGATCTTGAAGTCGTAGCCCGATTTGCCGTTGACCACCACCTTCTCGATCTCGTCCTCCAGGATCATCCGCGCCACGCCCTCGAAGGCGTTCTCGAAGCGCCGCCTGCCGCTCTTGACGGCCAGCAAGTGCTGTTGCAACGTGTTGTTTCCGTTCATGTTCGCCATGTCCCCCCCTACCCTGTGGGCTCGGGATAGTCCGTTCTTGCCCCTGACTCAATATATCGTTGAATGGAACCATCGGCTTGACTCAGACGTTCCATCTGATCACCCATGTCATTGCTTTTCATTAGCTTTGTTTGGGTTTGGACACGCCGCGCATCCTCACCTCGTGCCGAACAATGCAAGAACGTGACCAGCGATACGCCGCCCCGTCCATTTTTCCCCCCACCTCCTCCGCCAGTCCGCCACATCCTTCCCGCCAAGGGCCGGGAAACGATCCGCCGCAAGGACCCGCCGGGCGGGAACCCGGGAACGGGCGAGTGCGGGCTGGCACGACGCCAGCTCCTTACCTTAGAATGGCCGGGCATCCCCGCGCCGTCGGCCGGCGCCGCCCGTCATGATGGCCGAAGGAAGGGCCGGATCTTGAGCGACGAGCGACACGTCTGCCCGTACTGGGTGGCCCGCCTCTTCCTGTCCAATCCCCTGCGCAAGCTGCTCGAGAATCCCGCGAAGCTGCTCGGCCCGCACGTGCAGCCCGGGGCCACCGTGCTCGACCTGGGCTGTGCCCTGGGCTTCTTCACCCTGCCGCTGGCGCGCCTGGTGGGGCCCGCAGGACGGGTGATCGCCCTGGACGTGCAGCGGGAGATGATCGAGGGGCTGCAGCGAAAGGCCAGCCGGGCCGGACTGGTCGGGCGCATCGATGCCCGGCTCTGCGCGCCGGACGATCTCGGGCTGGCCGATCTGGAGGGTGCCATCGACTTCGCCGCCGCCCTGCACGTGCTGCACGAGATGCCCGATGTCGTGGGAGCCTTCCGTCAGCTCGCGGCCGCCCTGAAGCCCGGTGCCGTTCTGCTGGTGGTGGAGCCGGCCGGCCACGTCTCGGCCGAGGAATTCGCGGCGACCCTGAACGCGGCTCTCGGCGCCGGCCTGCGGGTTGCGGGCCCCATCCACACGCGTCGCGGCCGCTCGACCCTGTTGCGGAGGCCCGCCTGATCCGCCGGCGCGGCGGGTTGCGCCCGGCGCGCTGCTTCACTCCTCCGGCGAGTCCCCGGCTGGATCTTCCGCCGCGTCCTCGGCATCCTCCTCGGGCTCGTCCTCCAGCCCGTCCTCTTCCAGGTCTTCCGCCTCGTCGACCGCTGCGTCAGCCAGCTCGTCATCCGGTGACCGCTCCCCCACGCCGGCGCTCTCGACCATGTCCGCGTCGTCGTTGCAGGTGATCTTGGTCATGTCGGCCACGCGGTCGCTTTCCTCGAGGCGGATGATGCGGACGCCCTGCGTGTTGCGGCCGAGCACCGAGATGTCCGCCACCGAAAGGCGGATCAGGATGCCCTGCCGGGTGATCACCATCAGCTCGTCGTCCTCGTTCACGTCGCGGATACCGATCAGACGCCCGTTGCGCTCGCTGCACTTGATGGTGATCAGCCCGCGGCCGCCGCGCCGCTGCTGTCGATAGTCCGCCAGCGCCGTCCGCTTGCCATAGCCGTTCTCCGTCAGGGAGAGGATGTCCTCGTCTCCCTTGACGGTGACCATCCCGATGACCTCCTCGCCCTTGCCGAGCGAGATGCCCCGCACGCCCCGGGCGCTCCGCCCCATGGCCCGGGCGTTCCCCTCGGGAAAGCGGATGGCCATGCCGGCGCTGGTGGCCATGAGGATGTCGCTGTCCCCGTCCGTCACCCTGACGCTGACGAGGCGTTCCCCGTCCAGAAGGTTGATCGCCTTGATTCCGGCGGCCCGCGGGCGGCCGAATTCCACCAAGGGCGTGCGTTTGATGACACCGAGATTGGTGGCCAGCGCCAGGTACTGGTCCTCGCGGAACTCGCGCACCGGCACGATGGCGTGCAGCCTGTCGCGCGGCGAGATGCGAATGAGGTTCACGATGGGCCGGCCGCGGGAGGCGCGGCTCCCCTGCGGTATCTGGTGCACCTTGAGCCAGAAGCAGGTTCCTCTCTCCGTCAGAACGAGCAGGTACTGGTGCGCGGAGGCGACGAAGAGGTAGTCGATGAAGTCGTCATCCTTCGTCCCCATGGCCGTGATGCCCTTGCCGCCGCGTCCCTGCTGCCGGTAGGTGCCCAGCGGTATGCGCTTGGCGTAGCCCTGCTTGCTGATGGTGACGACCATTTCCTCGTCGGCGATCAGGTCCTCGAGATCCAGCCCACCCTCCTCGTCGACGATCTCGGTGCGCCGGTCGTCGCCGTAGGCTTCGCGCACCTCCCGGATCTCGCCATGGATGATCCGCAGCACGAGGTCCCGGCTGTCCAGGATGGCCTTCAGCTCGGCGATCTTCTCGATCAGGTCCCGGTACTCGTCCTCGATCTTCTGCCGCTCGAGACCGGTCAGGCGGGCTAGGCGCAGATCCAGGATGGCCTGCGCCTGGATCTCGCTCAGGCTGAACCGGCTCATCAGCTGCGTCCGAGCCATGTCCGGATTGTCGCTCTTCTTGATGAGGTCCACGATCTCGTCGATGTGGTCCAGCGCCACGATGTAGCCCTCGAGAACGTGCGCCCTTTCCTCGGCCTTGCGCAGCTCGTAGCGCGTGCGGCGAACGACCACCTCCTCCCGGAAGATGAGGAACTCCTGCATGGTCTCCTTCAGGCTCATGACCCGCGGCTGGTTGTCCACCAGGGCCAGGTTGATGACGCCGAAGGTCGACTGCAGGGGCGTGTGCGCGAAGAGCTTGTTGAGCACCACCTGGGGGAAGGCGTCCTTCTTCAGAACGATGACGACCCGCATGCCCTCGCGGTCGGATTCGTCGCGCAGATCGCTGATGCCCTCGATCTGGCCGCCCCGCACGAGCTGGGCGATCTTCTCGATGAGCGCGGCCTTGTTGACCTGATAGGGCAGCTCCGTGACGATGATCTTGGCGCGCCCGCTCTCCTCGACCTCGATATCCGTGCGGGCCCGCACCACGATGCGCCCGCGGCCCGTGGCCACGTAGTCGGCGATGCCCTGGCGGCCCTGGATGATGCCCCCGGTGGGGAAGTCCGGCCCCTTCACGTGGGCCAGCAGATCCACGGGCGCCAGCTCCGGATTGTCCAGCAGCGCGATCAGGCCGTCGCAGATCTCGCGGATGTTGTGCGGCGGGATCTTGGTGGCCATGCCCACGGCGATGCCATCGGCACCGTTGACCAGCAGGTTGGGCACGCGGGCCGGCATGACCGAGGGCATCTGGCGCGAACCGTCGTAGTTGGGGACGTAATCGACCGTCTCCTTCTCCATGTCCCGCATCAGCTCGGTGGCGAAGTGCGTCAGGCGCGCCTCGGTGTACCGTTCGGCCGCCGGGGCGTCGCCGTCCACCGATCCGAAGTTGCCCTGCCCGTCGACCAGGGGGTAGCGCAGGCTGAACTCCTGGGCCATGCGTACCAGCGTGTCGTACACGGCCGTGGTGCCGTGGGGATGATAGTTGCCCGTGGTGTCGCCCGTGATCTTGGCGGACTTGCGGTAGGGCTTGCCGGGCAGCAGGGAGAGATCGTTCATGGCCGTCAGCACGCGCCGGTGTACGGGCTTCAGGCCGTCCCGGACGTCGGGCAGGGCGCGGGATATGATGACGCTCATGGAGTACTCGAGGTACGACTCCCGCATCTTCTCTTCGATGTCGACGTCGATGATCGTCTCGTTGAACTCGGTCATGCCTCGCCTCTAGATGTCAAGGTCCTCCAGGCGAACCAGGTGAGCATTCTCCTCGATGAAGCGGCGCCGCGCCGGCACGTCGTCCCCCATGAGGATCTGGAAGGTCTTCTCGGCCTCCGCCGCCTCGTTCAGGTTGACGCGCGTGATGGTGCGCGACTCGGGGTTCATGGTCGTCTCCCAGAGCTGCTCCGGGTTCATCTCGCCCAGACCCTTGTAGCGCTGCACGTAGACGCCCTTGGCGCCCAGCTCCTCGACCAGCTTGTCCTTCTCCTCCTCCTTGTAGGCATAGATCTCGCGGTTGCCCTTCTTGACGCGGTAGAGCGGGGGTTCCGCGATGTAGACGTGACCCTGCTGGATGATCTCCTTGAACTTGCGGAAGAACAGCGTCAGGATCAGCGTGCGGATGTGGGAGCCGTCGACGTCCGCGTCCGTCATGATGATGATCCGGTGGTAGCGCAGCTTCCCGAGATCGAACGTCTCGCCGATCCCGGCGCCGAGGGCGGCGATGATGGTCTTGATCTCCTCGTTGGCCAGCATCTTGTCCAGCCGCGCCTTCTCCACGTTCAGGATCTTGCCCTTGAGCGGGAGGATCGCCTGGAAGCGCCGATCGCGCCCCTGCTTGGCCGAGCCACCCGCCGAGTCGCCCTCCACCAGGTAGATCTCGCACTCCTCGGGCTTGCGGCTGGAGCAGTCCGCCAGCTTGCCCGGGAGATTGGTGGATTCGAGGGCCGACTTGCGCCGCGTCAGGTCGCGCGCCCGCCGCGCCGCCTCCCGCGACTGCGCGGCTCCCATGCACTTCGTGACGATCTTGCGCGCCTCGGTGGGGTGCTCCTCCAGGTATTCCCACAGAGCCGCGTTGACTAGCTGCTCCACCAGCCCTTTGACTTCGGTGTTGCCCAGCTTGGTCTTGGTCTGGCCCTCGAACTGGGGCTCGGGGATCTTGACCGCCACGATGGCCGTCAATCCCTCGCGCACGTCGTCGCCGGTCAGCGCCTTGATGTCCTTCTTGAGGAAGCTCTCCTTCTGGGCGTAGGCGTTGATCGTGCGGGTCAGGGCCGCCCGGAAACCCGACAGGTGGCTGCCGCCCTCCGTGGTGTTGATCCCGTTGGCGAAGGTGAAGAGGTTCTCGGCGTAGCCATCGTTGTAATCCAGCGCGATCTCGATCTGGACCCCGTCCTTTTCCCCCTCGAAGTAGACCGGCCGCTGGCAGATCGCGTTCCGGTTCTCGTTGAGCCAGCGCACGTACTCCACGATGCCGCCCTGGTAGTGGAAGTGTTCCTCCCGCTCCTTACCCGGGCGGCGATCCCTCAGGTCGATCCTGACGCCCTTGTTGAGGAAGGCCAGCTCGCGCAGCCGGCTGCGCAGGGTCTCGAAGGAGAACACCCTCTCCGGGAAGATCTCGGCATCGGGACGGAAGCTGACGGTCGTACCGGTTTCCTCCGGATCGTTCAGGCCGATCTCGGCCATGGGGGCCGCCGGTATGCCGCGATGGTACTCCTGGAACCAGACCTTCCCCTCCCGGTGCACCTCCACCTTGAGCCACTCGGACAGGGCGTTCACCACGCTCACGCCGACCCCGTGCAGGCCCCCGGAGACCTTGTAGCTGCTCTTGTCGAACTTGCCGCCCGCGTGCAAGCTCGTCATGACGACCTCGAGGGCCGGCTTCCCCTCCGACTTGTGCATGTCCACGGGAATGCCCCGGCCGTTGTCCCGCACCGAGATCGTGTCGTCCTGCCCGATGACTACCTCGATCTCGTCGCAGTAGCCGGCCATGGCCTCGTCGATGGCGTTGTCGACCACCTCGTAGGCCAGGTGGTGGAGACCGCGCAGCCCCGTGTCTCCGATGTACATGGCGGGGCGCTTGCGCACCGCCTCCAGGCCCTTCAGGACCTGGATCCCCTTGGCGGTGTAGGTCTTGGATGCCGAGGCTGCATTCATGATTCCATCCTGTCGGCGATGCGGCGGCCGGCCGGCCCTTCGGCGTCAACCGCGATTGTCGCGGCGCCGGAACCAGGGAGCCTGGCGGTCCCAGCGGACCTCCCGCACCGTTCCCGCACCGAAGCGTTCGTTGTAGAGAGCGATGATCTGCGGCAGCAGCAGCGTCAGCTCCTGCTTCCAGGCCCCGTGGTCGGCCCGCAGGATCAGCACACCGCCGGCCAGATCCACGGCGCGGGAGTGGCGCGCGATCTTCTCCCCGACGATCTGCGGCCACGCCTCCAGCAGTCTGCGCTCCGCCAGCCTTTGCTTCAGCCCGAGCTGTTCCAGCAGGCCGGCCAGGACCCGGCCCACGGGCTCCGGTCTGCCTTTCCGGCCTTCATTTCTCATGCCACGACCTCGCAGCGCCCGTCGCGGATCTCCCAGATCCTGCGGCCTTCCGGCCGCCAGCCGGCGACGTCGTCTGGCCGCGCGGTGGCGATGAAGACCTGGTGCCGCTGGACGGACTCTTCCTGAAGCTGCCGCGCACGCCCTCTATCCAGCTCGCTGAATATGTCGTCGAAGAAGAGAACCGGGCGGATGCGTCTCTTCCGGAAAACGACCTCGCTCTGGGCAAGAATGAGCGCTATGGCCGCCGTCCTGTTTTCGCCCTGGGAGCCGAAGGTCCGCACGTCGTGCCCGGCGAGGCGGATCTCGCAATCGTCGAACTGTGGGCCTCGCAGGGGTCTTCCGTGCCTGATTTCATTCTCTCCAATATAATCAAACTGGGCCAAAATATCCCGTTCCAAATCCGCCGATTCCCTCAGGGAATCCCACCCCTGCAGCCCGGGTCTGTAGCCCAGTTCCAGCGCCCCCGCCCCGCCCGCCAGCCCCCCATGGATCTCCGCCGCGAGGGGCTCCAGGAACCGGCAGTACTCGTCACGCGCGCGGAAGATCGGCGCGCCGTGCAGCGCCAGTTCCCTGTTCCAGGCCTGCAGCTCCCGCCGGCCGGAATCGGGGGCCCGTCGTCCCTGACGCAAGTCCTTGAGAACGATGGCCTTCTGGCGCGAGGCGCGGGCGTAGGCCTGCCAGTGCCGCAGGTAGGCGGGATCCAGGGTGCACAGCCCCTGATCCAGGAAGCGGCGCCGGCGGTCTGGGCCGCTGCGGATCAGTCCGATGCTGTCCGGCGAGAAGACGACCGAACAGAAAAGACCCACCAGGTCGGCGCGCCGGCCGACCGACCGCCCGTCGATCCGGAACCGCCGCTCCCCGCTCCGCTCCAGACCGTACTCGAAGCTGCGGAGCCGGCCGTTCTCGTCCTCCACGCCCACCCGGACGTGGAGGTGCCGGCCGCCGAAGGGGATCAGCTCCTCGGCCCGGCTTCCGCGGTGAGAGCGGCCCAGCGCGATGAAGTTGAGAGCTTCCAGCAGGTTGGTCTTGCCCTGGCCGTTTTCGCCCCGGATGATGTTCACCCGGGGCGAAAACTCGAAGTCCATCTCGGCCAGGTTGCGGAAGCCGTGGATGCCAGCCTTGGCGATGTGCATCCCGTCCGCTCAGTCCCCCGTCAAGCGCAAGGGCATGAGCAGGCAGAGCAGATCGCCTCGCTCCTTGTCCTCGCCCTCGGGCTCGATGACGGCCGCGCTCTGGGAATCACTGAGCAGCATGCAGATGCTGTCGGCGCCGATGTTTTTGAGAATATCCTGCAAGTAGTTGAAGTTGAACCCGATCTCCATCGCGTCGCCCTCGTAGGAGACAGGAATCTCGTCCTCGGCGCGGCTGCCGTCCGTGCCCGTCCCGCTCAGTTCCATGCGGCCACTCTCCACACCCAGGCGGATCTGGCTGGTGATGCGATCGGCCGTGATCGACACGCGCCGGATGGCCTGGCCGAAGGCGTCGCGGTCCACCACCACGCGCTTGTCGTTGCTGGCGGGAATGACCGCATGATAATCGGGGAAAGGGCCTTCCAGGAGCCGCGAGTGCAGGATCGTGGATCCCACCTCGAAGCTGAGCTGATTTTCGGCCATGTGGAGTCGCACGGTTTCCTGGCCCTCGGCCAGCCGCGCCAGTTGGTTCAGTCCCTGCGTGTCCACGATCAAGTCGCGATCGCGGGCCGGCTCCCAGCCGAACAGGCGGTGACTGCGCGACAGGCGATGCGCATCGGTCGCGACCATCGTGAGCCCGTCGGACCGCACTTCCCACAGGATCCCCATCAAGGCCGGCCGCGTCTCGTCACGGGACACTGCGTAGGAGGTTTCCCGCACCATGTCCACCAGGGCCCGCGCGGGCACATCCAGTCCCTTGCCGGCCGCGAGCTTGGGCAACGCCGGGAACTCCTCGGCGTTCATGCTCGGCTCCTCGAGACTGGCCTTGCCGGCGACCACCGTGATCTTCCCGCTCTTCTCCTCGATGCTGACGAGACCCGGGCTCAAGCTGCGCACGAAGGTGACGAACTTGGCCGCCGGCACAGCCACCAGGCCGGTCCGCTTGACTTGGACCTCGCTCGAACTCGTGACCACGCTGATGTCCAGGTTCGTCGCCGACAGTTGCATCTGTCCTTCTTTGGCTTCCAGGAGAATACAGGTCAGGATGGGCATCGTGGTCTTGGCCGGGATGACGTTGGCCACGACCGCAAGGGCCTTTTGAAGATCCTCTTGCTGGATTTCGAGCTTCACGTTCCTGGGCCTCCGCTGGGAAGGGTTGAAGACGCTTCAGGGCTTGCAATGATAGGTCATGCCCCACACCCCATCAAGTCTTTAGAAAAGAGTTTATAGTCGTCGTAGTAGGGCCTGGGGATACTGTGGACACAATGCCGAACGAAGTGCCGGCAGCGCTCCTGTCAGCCGATGGACGAGGTCCGCTTGTGGAGAGTCTGGCGGATAACATGGTGACGACTTCGTCTCTCTTCCACATGTGGATACAGGAGGTCGTTCTTCCGCAGACATGGTCCACGCGATCTGCACAATCAACCTGCCGTGGCTGGCAGGGAGCACAACATGACGACCGGCGGCGAGACAGCCGGTGCACGGGGGAGTTCATGAACCTGGCGGCGGGACGCAGGTCGCGGTCTAGAGCTGATCGGTGATGTTCTTCACCCGCCCGCGCAGGCGGGGATTGCCGGCCATGAGACTGTCGATCTTGCGGCAGGCGTGCATCACGGTCGTGTGGTCGCGCCCGCCGAAGGCCGTGCCGATTTGATTGAGGGAGGCGCCGATCTTTTCGCGGGCCACGTACATCGCAACCTGCCGCGCGAGGGCCAGGTCCTGGGTGCGTCTGTTGGACTTCAACTGATCCACGCTGACATGAAACTCGTCGGCGACGACGCGCATCACGTCGGAGATCAGAATAGGCCCTCTGGATTCGGCCTGGAAATAGGAGGAGAGTACCTCGGAGGCCATTTCCAGGTTGATGTCACGCGCGGTCAAGCTGGAGAACGCCAGCAAGCGGATCAGCGCCCCCTCGAGTCGACGGATATTGTTGGTGACGTGCTCGGCGACGTAATGGATGACGTCGTCGTCGATGTAGATGCTGTTGATCTCGACCTTCTTCTTGAGGATGGCGATGCGCGTCTCGAGGTCGGGAGGCTGGATGTCGACGATCAGTCCCCACTCGAAGCGAGAGCGCAGTCGCTCCTCGAGCGTCGTGATCTCCTTCGGGGAGCGGTCGGAGGTCAGGACGATCTGCTTCTTGTCGTTGTACAGCGTGTTGAAGGTATGAAAGAACTCCTCCTGGGTGGACTCCTTGCCCGCCAGGAAGGCGACGTCGTCCACCAGCAGGACGTCCGCACTGCGGTAGTTGCGCTTGAAGTTGTAGGTCTGGTTCTGCTGGATCGAGAAGATCAGGTCGTTCATGAACTGCTCGGCCGTGATGTAGCAGATGTGCTGGCCCGGCTGACCGGCGGCGATGGCGTTGCCGATGGCGTGCATCAGGTGAGTCTTGCCGAGCCCGACCCCGCCATGGATGAACAGCGGGTTGTAGTACTCGCCGAGCCGCTTGCTGACCGCCACCGAGGCGGCATAGGCCAGATCAGAGCCGGATCCGACGACGAAGCTGTCGAAGGTGTAGTCGGCATTGAGATTGTGACGGTTGTCCCCGTGACGCGGAGATCCCGAGGCACCTGTCCTGCGTTCCACCTTCGCGGCGGGGCTCGCCTCCTGGGGCGGCGGAACGAAGAGATCCTCGTGGGCCTTCTGCAGGCCGTCCTCCACGTAGAGCTGGCAGGTCACGGGGCGGTTGAAGAAGTGGGAAGCGGCCTCGTTCAGGGTCAGCAGATGGTGCTCGCTGAACCAGTCCATGAAGAAGCGGTTGGGGCAGCAGATCTGCAGGACACCGTTCTCCCTGTGGGCGGCCTTTAGGGGCAGGAACCAGGTGTCGAAGGACTGCTGGGGAACCCGCAGGCGGACCACATCCAGGATGTCGGGCCAGTAGGAATCCAGAGTATCCATCGAATGCCGGTAGATCCCTTTCCTAGAAGCAGATACCAGCGCGGACCGCTCAGGTTATCCACAACACAACAAAAAGATATTGCCTTTTAAATAAATAACTTGTAACAGTAACCAACATGACAGGAGTATTTATCCACAAAAAGCACCACTGTGTGGATAACCGCGATTCACAACCCGGAACATTGTACACATCGGTGCGCGAAAACTATCATGGGGCCCTGGGGCCGGCAAGGCTTTTCTTGGAGAGAGAGCAGGTTTCCGGGAACGTATTGCTCCGGGATCAGTTATGGAATGGGAATGGGCCATGGGCCTGGCGGCGCGCCCTCAGCGATCCGGTGGATCTTCCGGGAGGTCCGGACCGGGCTCGAGCGGATTCTGCAGAACCCAGGGAATCGCCTTGACATACACGGCTGTCTTCACTAACGTTGCGCGGCCGAGAAATCAAGGGAGGGTTCCGTGAAGCGCACGTTCCAGCCGAGCAATCTCAAGCGCGCGCGCCGGCACGGCTTCCGCAAGCGCATGGCCACGCGTGGAGGCCGCTACGTGTTGAAAAGGCGACGCGCCCGGGGGCGCAAGCGCCTGTCGGCTTGAGGTTTTCGCGGGGACCGCGGCCGATGACCCGGTCTTTGCGTAGAAAAGAAGATTTCAACGAGATCTACAGGGAAGGGGTCAAGAGGGTCGGTCGACTTCTCGTTCTCTATCTGCTCCAGGCCGCCGAGGATGCCAGGGCGGTGGTGGCCAGCCGCAAGCTGGGCAAGGCCGTGCAAAGAAACCGGGCCAAACGTCTTTTGAGGGAAGCCTTGTCCCTGGAAGTCTTCGAGAAACCCGGCATGAAGGCGCGAATCCACGAGAAGGTCTTCCCGCCCCCCCCGGAAGGAATGGCAAGCAGGGCCGAAGCGTGCGGACTCTGGGTCGTTGCGATCGCCCGACCACCGATTCTCACCGCGAAGTCCGCGGATGTTCGCAACGAGATCGCCGAGCTTCTCCGCTGATCGCACTCTTCGTCGCTTCCTGCCGCTCCTGCTCCCCTCCCTCCAAGCACAGCCGGGTCGGTGGGCGCGTGGTCCTGGAGGCCGCGGACGCCCTCCGCGCCCTGGAAGACCATGTGGCGTCTGCCATATAGCTTGATCTGGCTCTACCGGCGTCTCCTCTCGCCGCTGTTGCCGCCCACCTGCCGCTTCGAGCCGAGCTGCTCGAGTTATGCGGCCGAGTCCTTCCGCCGGCACGGCTGCCTGCGGGGGGGCTGGCTGGCCCTGCGTCGATTGCTGCGCTGCCATCCCTGGCACGCCGGCGGCTACGATCCCGTCCCGCCCCGTCGCTCCGCTTCCCCCTCCGAATCCGCTCCCGGAGACTGCTGTCATGGATAGACGCACCGTCCTGGCCTTTGCCCTCATCTTCGTGGTCTACATGGCATGGTCCCACATCTACAAGAGCATGTATGGGAGCAAGACCGGCGGCGAGCAGGCGGCGGATACGACGCAGGCCCTCGAGAGCATGCTGGCCGAGGAGGACTCCGCGCAGCTGGGCCAGGTGGCCGTGGGCGGAGAAGCCACGCCCCCCGCGGTCCCGGCGCCGGAGAGACGAGCCGTGCCCGCAGGAACCCTCACCTTCGCACCCGCCGGCGAGCCGGCGCGGGTCGTGAAGGTCCGCACGCCTCTCTACGAGCTGGAGATCTCCACGATCGGCGGGCAGATCACCAGCTGGCTGGGCCTGGAGTTCCAGGGTACGGACGGGAGGCCCGTGCAGCTGATACCCGCCGATTACGCCCCGGAGCCCGGCTGGGGCGACGCCCTCATCTTCCGCCGCGACCAGATCGACCTGAGCATGGTCCATTACCGGGTGGAGGGACCGCAGGAGATCCAGCTGCGCTCCTCGGGGGACGAGGCGAGCCTGGTGCTGCAGGCCGAAACCGAGGGTGGCCTCGTCGTGCGGAAGCTCTTCCGCTTCCACGGCGGTCGCTACGACATCGGCCTGGAGCAGGAGATCCGGCCGCAGGACGCGGCCGCCGCGGCTGCGGTCCAGTCCCTGGCCGGCGATCCGCTGCGCGGGCACTTCGCCTGGCCCCAGGGCATCGCCCACACCGAGCAACACAGCCGCCTGGAGGAGGCGTCCTTTCGCTCCTTCGCCATGGTCGGGCAGGACATCACCTTCAAGAATCGATCCGGGCTGGCGAAGGACCGCAGCAAGGTCCAGGAGATCTTCGATGGCAGCGTGCGCTTCGCGGGCCTGCAGAACAAGTACTTCTGCGTGCTGGGCTTCCTGCCACCGGCCCAGGAGGGTGTGGTCGAGGGCCGCATCGGCCTGGACGGCGATCCGGACACCGGGGAGCAGGCCTGGTGGATGGAGGTTCCGCTGCACGGCGAGGAAGGCGGGGGCAGCCTGCTGACCTCGCGCCTGCAGCTCTACGTGGGGCCGGCCGACTACGATCTGCTGCGGTCGTACGGCGAGGGCCTCGAGAAGTGCCTGAACCTAGGCTGGAAGCTCTTCCGTCCGCTGGAGGAGCTGATCCTGGTCTTCATGACCTGGCTCTACAGGTGGATCCCCAACTACGGGGTCATCATCGTCATCCTTTCCGTGCTCACCAAGCTCATGTTCTACCCCCTGACCCGCAAGAGCACGGAGTCCATGCGGAAGATGCAGGAGCTGCAGCCCAAGCTGAAGGCCCTGCAGGAGAAGTACAAGGACAGCCGGGAGAAGCTGAGCCAGGAGACGATGAAGCTCTACAAGGTCGAGAAGGTGAACCCGATGGCGGGTTGCCTGCCCCTCCTCGTCCAGTCGCCGGTCTTCATCGCCCTCTACCAGGTCCTCCGCCAGACCTTCGCGCTGCGGCAGGCCCCCTTCGTCCTGTGGATGCGGGACCTGTCCCAGCCCGACGCTCTCTTCAAGCTACCATTCTCGCTGCCGCTGCTGGGCGACAACTTCAACCTGCTGCCCATCCTCATGGCCGTGGCCATGTACCTGCAGACGAAGTTGACGCCCACCACCGCAGCCGGCGGGCAGATGGCGGCCATCAACACCATGATGCCGCTGATGATGCTCGTCTTCTTCTACAACATGCCATCGGGCCTCGTCCTCTACTGGCTCATCAACACCGTGATGACCATCTACCAGACCTGGCGAATCCACAGGACGGCGCCCGCCCTAGGAGGTGCTAGCTAGATGAGCAACAGCATCGAGAGCCAAGGCAAGACGGTCGAGGAAGCCCTTTCCGAGGCGCTGCTGAAGCTGGGCGCGCGCCGGGACGAGGTGCGCGTGACGGTGCTCGACGAGGGCAAGGCAGGTTTTCTGGGGATGATCGGGGCGCGTCGCGCGCGGGTCCTGGTGGAGCGCAAGGAACCGGCCGGACCGCGTGGAGCCGCAGACCGTCGCCCCCGGGAGCGACGGCAGGGCGAGCCTCCCCGCGGCGGTCGTTCCCGGGGCGGCCAGCGGGCCGCGCGGGGCAAGGAAGGGGTCGAGCGTCCACGTTCGCGCAGATCCACGCAGCCGGGCGATCCGGCGCCGCCTACGGTCTCGCGTGCGGCGAACGGCAACGGCCAGGCCGCCGGAGTCCAGACGCCCCCACCGGTGCCGCGGGCGCAGACCGAGAGCGTCCCGGCCGGCCCCGTCGTGCAGGCCGCCGATCTCGTCCAGCCACTGCGCGGCGTCGCGCAGAAAGACGTGTCCGGGGCCCTGGAACGGCTGACCACGGAGCTGCTGGCCAGAGCGGGTTTTCCTGGCCGTTGCGAGGTGAAGCAGGGGGAGTATCATCTGGTCAAGATCGTCACAGACGACAGCAGTGCCGGCATCCTGATCGGACGGCGGGGATCCACCGTGGATGCGGTGGAGCATCTGGTGGAGAGAATGGGCAGCATGGCCGCCGGCGACCGCGTGCCCATGAACCTGGACATCAACAACTACCGGCGGCGGCGCGAGGAGGCCCTGGTCGAGAGAACGCAGGGTCTGATCGAGAAGGTGGGCAGCACCGGGCGCGAGGTTCACATGGAACCGCTGAGCGCACGCGAGCGGCGCATCGTCCACCTCGAGGTGGTCAAGGTTAAGGGTCTGAGGAGCTACACCATCGCCACGAGCAGCGGCAAGCACGTGGTGATCGCCAGGGACGACCAGCGGAACCGCGAAGGGGGCGAGGGAGTCGAGGGGGTCGAGACGCCGGTGGGTTCGCAACGCGAGGAGCCCGGGGCGGGCGAAGGCGCCGACACCTGAGCCGCGGCACGCACTACGGGAAAGCGCAGGGCGGCGCCGGGGCGCCGCCCTGATACATTCCGGGAGCATGGTATGAGCGAGAAGAGCCGGCAGCCGCCGGCGGAGGAGACGACGATCGTGGCCCGGGCCACGCCCGACGGCGAGGCAGGCCTGGCGGTGGTCCGCCTGAGCGGGCCGCAGGCCATGGGCATCGCCCGGCGCGTCTTCGCCAGCCGGGCCTTCCACGAGGATGGCCGCTCGCACCGCGCCTATCACGGGGTGGCCGTGTGGCCGGAGACGCCGGTATGCGAGGGGTCCGGCGAGGGCCAGGGACTCGCCGGCGACCTTCCGCGGGCCGGCGACGTGCTGGACGAGGTGGTCGTCCTGCCGATGCTGGCCCCGCGCAGCTACACCGGCGAGGACACCGTGGAGTTCTTCTGTCACGGCGGGCGCGTGCCGGCCCGGCGGCTGGTCGAGGCCTGTCTGGCGGCGGGCGCGCTGGCGGCCGGCCCCGGCGAGTTCACGCGGAGGGCCTTTCTGAACGGGCGGCTGAGCCTCGACCAGGCCGAGGCCGTGGCCGACCTGATCCGCGCCCGGGACGGCCTGGCGGCCAGCGCGGCCCTGCAGCAGCTCCGCGGGGGGTTGGACAGGGAGCTGGCCGGGATCGAGGCCCCCCTGCACCGGCTGCTGGTCGAGCTGGAGGGCAGCCTGGAGTTCGGCGAGGACGAGGAGGTGCAGGTCCCGCGCGAGGAGATCCTGGGCGTCCTGACGCTCGCCCGCGGCCGCCTGGAGGAACTGCTGGCGCTGGCCCGGGCCGGCCGCCACCTGCGGGAGGGCGTGCAGGTCGTCCTGGTCGGGGCGCCCAACGTGGGCAAGAGCTCCCTCCTGAACGCGCTGGTGGGTGAGGAGAGGGTCATCGTGGATCACGAGGCCGGCACCACGCGGGATGTCGTCAGCGTGCCCGTGGCCGGGCCGGAAGGTCGTTTCGTGCTTCACGACACGGCCGGCCTCCGCGAGGAAGGGAACCGGGTCGAGAGGCTCGGCATGGAGCGCACGCGCCGGGCCGTCGCGGGCGCGGACATCATCCTGCGGCTGCGCGAGGCTGCAGCGGCGAATGTCGGCGCCGCCCCGCCGGGCCCGGGGACGGAAGCCGTGGCTCCGGTCCAGCTGCCGGCCGGGGCCGTGGTCCTGGATGTTCTGACCAAAGGCGACCTGTTGACGCCGGACGAAAAGGAGCGGTTGCGGGCCGGCGATCGGGCCATCATGACATCCGCCGTTGATGGTTCCGGCCTGCAGGTTCTCTGGAAGAGCCTGGAGGCCGCGGCAGGTCTGGATGACATGAAAAAGGCTGCGGAGATGGGGGTGCTTCTCAATGATAGGCATCAATACAAATTGATGTATTGCCTCGAAGACATCCACGAGCTTCTGCGGGTCGGTGCTGATCCATCGACCGGGGACGAGGTGGTGGCCAGCCTTCTGGCCGGCATCCTGGCCGGCGTGGAGGAGATCTCCGGCCGCGTGTTCACGGAACACCTGCTGGACGAGGTCTTCTCGCGCTTCTGCGTGGGAAAGTAGATCCTGGCCGGGGAGAGGTTCTTGCGCGCGCAGAATGGAAGCTACGACATCGTCGTCGTCGGAGGCGGTCATGCGGGCATCGAGGCCTGCCTGGCGGCGGCCCGACTGGGCGGCCGGGTGCTCCTGCTAACGCATGCACTGGCGGAGATCGGCCGCATGCCCTGCAATCCGGCCATCGGCGGTCTCGGCAAGGGGCATCTGGTGCGGGAGATCGATGCTCTGGGCGGGGAGATGGGTCGCGCCATCGACGCCACGGGCATCCAGTTCCGCATCCTCAACCGGCGCAAGGGACCGGCGGTGCAGGGGCCGCGGGCGCAGGCCGACAAGCATGCCTATCAGCGATACATGCAGCAGGTCGTGTTGAATCAGCCAGGATTGAAGATCATGGAGGGCGATGTCGTCGACATCGACGTTCGTCCAGCTGGAGAGGGTCGCAAGTCCGTCACGGGCGTGCAAGCGGCTGACGGAAGTCGCTTTTCATGTGCGCGTGTTGTTCTGTGTGCTGGGACTTTCCTGCGCGGATTGATGCATTTGGGGAGTCACCGCCGGAGCGGGGGGCGGGAGGGCGCGGCCAGCTCGGAGGGGCTGAGCGGTCGCCTGGCATCGCTGGGCTTCCAGCTGCGGCGGCTGAAGACCGGGACGCCGCCGCGCCTGCGTCGCGACAGCATCGACTTCGGGGTGCTGGAACCGCAGGACGGGGATCGCGAGCCCCGTCCGTTCTCCTTCCTGACGCGAAGCTTCGCGCCGCAGCAGGTCCAGTGTCACCTCGCCCACACCAACGAGAGCGTCCACCGGCTCATCCGCGAGAATCTCGACCGCTCGCCTCTCTACGGGGGCATCATCGAGGGCTGCGGGCCGCGCTACTGCCCTTCCATCGAGGACAAGATCGTGCGGTTCGCCGACAAGCCCCGCCACCTCCTCTTCCTGGAGCCCGAGGGGCTCGGAAGCGAGGAGATCTACGTCAATGGGCTGGCCACGAGCCTGCCCGTGGACGTACAGGAGGGCATCGTTCACGGCATTCCCGGGCTCCAACGGGCCATCCTGGCGCGCTATGGCTACGCCGTGGAATACGACAGCATTCCTTCCTATCAGGTCCATCGCTCGCTGGAATCAAAGATCGTCGATGGTTTGTACCTCGCAGGCCAGATCCTCGGAACGTCCGGCTACGAGGAGGCAGCGTCCCAGGGCATAATTGCAGGAATAAATGCTATAATGAGCATTAACAACCAATATTCATTGATTTTTAAAAGGTCGGAGGCCTATATCGGAGTTCTTGTCGATGATCTCGTGACGAAGGACATCACGGAGCCCTATCGCATGTTCACCTCGCGGGCAGAACATCGACTGGCGCTGCGCTGCGACAATGCCGCCACCCGCCTGCACGGGCATGCCCGGCGGCTGGGCCTGCTCGCAGGAGGGGACCTCGCGCGCCTGGAGGCGCGGATCCTCGCGGCACGCCGGATACGGGATCTGCTGCAACGGGTCCCCCTGCGGGATGGCAACGGTGGCCGGACAGCGGCGGAGGAGCTGCAGCGCGGCACCGCCGGCGGTTTGCGCGAGGGGCTGCTTGCGGGGGCGGCGAGCCCGGGGCTGGTCGAGGCCATCGACGCCCTGCTACACGAGACGGGGGGATTGCGGTCGGCGGATCCGGCCACGGCCGAGATCCTCGAGGAAGTGGAGAACGACAACAGGTATGCCGGCTACATAGCCCGGCAGGATCGTATCATAAAGCGCCAGAATCACTTGGATGAGTGGAGCTTGCCGGCCGGGCTGGATTACCGCAGCGTGCGCGCGCTGAGCCACGAGGCGCGCGAGAAACTGGCCCGGATGCGCCCGTCGACGCTCGGCGAGGCCAGCCGGATCGATGGCGTGAGGGCCGGAGATCTGGCGGTGCTGACGGTCGCGATAAAACGCCTGCAGGAGGGCCGTCCCGGTGCCGGCCGGGTTCCAGCCGGGCCGGAGGAGACCGGCGAGGGTCGCGGATCATGACGGCGGGGCGAGACTTCGGGCCGGGTGGGCCCCCGATGAATGCGGTTTCCGATCCTCTCGATGCGTATCGCCACGAGGTCCTGCGCTGGAACCGGCGGATCAACCTGGTGAGCCGGCTGAATGCCGCCGGCCACCTCGAGGCGCTGATCCGGGAGTGCTCGGCCGCCCTGGCGGCACTCCCGGCGGGCCTCGCGAAGCTGGACGAGGATGTCTCCCGCCGGCTGGCAGGCCATGGCAATGATTCTTCAAGTCATTTGTTAAAAGTTAATTACGTGGACATAGGCTCCGGAGCCGGCCTGCCTGGGATCGTCTGGTGGCTGGAGCTGGCGGATCGCCTGGCCCCACCCGGCAAGCAGCCTGATGCCGGCGGGAATTGCTGGCTGCTGGAGCCGCGAAGCAAGCGCGCCTGGTTCCTGGAGCAGACGCTGCGGAAGCTGGCTTTGCCGCGGATCTGCGTCCTGGAACGCCGCTGGGGCCGGCCGTGCCCGGAGCTGAGCGAAGCAGCAGCCCGGGCCGCAGGGCCGGTCTGCTGGCTGGTCTCCTTCAAGGCGCTTCGCCTGGAGGAGGAGGATGTCCTGCGAGGCTGGCAGGCGGCCACGCGTCTGGCAGGGCTTGGGCGGGGAGACCGCCTCGTCATCGCCAGGTTCCTGTCGCCCGCCGCCGGCTCGCCGCTCGTGGACGGCGGTGGGGAAGCAGGAGGCGGGGCCGGCTGGCCGGTACCGAGGCGCTCGAGGCAGCCCTACGGCCCGCCGGGCGCCCCCCTGGGCCAGCTCGACCTGACCGTCTACTGGGGGTGAACGCGCGGCGGGGGCCGTGCCTTGTTCCACGTGGAACGCCGGCCGGTCCCCGGGCATGCCGGTGTTCCACGTGGAACCGTGACCACCCCCGCGGCCGCCTCCCAGCGAAATTGCTGGACACCTTCTCCTCCCGGGACCTAAGTTAGTTGCCCTTGCTTGGCGAGCCACCACATGTCCCCTGGGAGGGATCGAGCGCGATCATGGGCAAGATCATTGCCATCTCCAACCAGAAGGGGGGCGTGGGGAAGACGACGACCGCGGTCAATCTCTGCGCCAGCCTTGCCGTTGCGGAGCAGCGCGCGCTCCTGGTGGACTTCGACCCCCAGGGCAACGCCACCAGCGGCGTCGGTCTCAGCTGCGGCGACGCCACGGCCTACGAGGTGCTGCTGGGCTCGCTTCCCTTCGCCGATGCGATCCAGCGGACGCAGGTGCCTTACCTGGAAATCCTGCCGACGGATCGCCGGCTCGCGGGCGCGGAGGTGGAGCTCGTGGATCAGGCCGGACGCGAGCGCTTTCTCGGTCGCGTCCTGGAAGCCCAGCGGGCCCGCTACGACTTCATTCTCATCGACACGCCGCCCAGCCTGGGCCTGCTGACGCTGAACGCGCTGACCGCGGCCGATTCCGTGCTGATTCCCATCCAGTGCGAGTACTACGCCCTCGAGGGGTTGAGCCAGCTGCTGAGCACCATCCAGCTCGTGCAGAAGAGCCTCAACCCGCGGCTGCGTCTGGAGGGCGTGCTCCTGACCATGTTCGACCGTCGCCTGAAGCTCTCCAACCAGGTGGCGGACGAGGCGATCGATTACTTCGGCTCCACGGTCTACCAGACCATGATCCCGCGCAACGTTCGCCTGAGCGAGGCGCCATCCTTCGGTCAGCCCATCCTGCTGTACGATGTCGCGTGCGCGGGTGCCAAGAGCTACCTCGATCTGGCTCAGGAAGTGATCGCCGGCAACCGGAAGCCGGCGCCACAGACCACCGGCGACTGATATTCCTCGCGGGAGCGAAGCACCATGAAACCTCAGCGGGTTCTCGGCAAGGGACTCTCGGCCCTCATCCCGGATGCGGACGGGGGCGGACGGCTGGGCGACAAGGAAGTCCGCATGCTGCCCCTGACGGCCATCCTGTCCAACCCGGACCAACCACGCAAATCATTTGATGACAGCAGCTTAACTGGATTGGCGGAGTCCATCGGCCAGGTCGGAGTGCTGCAGCCCGTGCTGGTGCGCCGCCTGAAGCCCGCGGAAGGCGGGGCCGGCAGCGGTCCGGCTGCGGCCCGGCTCCAGGGGACCTCCTATCGGCTGGTGGCCGGCGAGCGCCGCGTCCGGGCTGCCAAGCTGGCCGGGGTGATCGAGATCCCGGCCATCGTCTGCACCTACGAGGAAACCGAGTCCCTGCGCATCGCCCTCCTGGAGAACATCCAGCGCGAGGATCTGGGGCCGCTCGAGGAGGCTGTGGCCTACCGGCGGTTGCTGGAGGCCTACGGGGCGACCCAGGAGGAGCTGGCTGCCATGCTGGGCAAGAGCCGCAGCGGTGTGGCCAACTTATTGAGATTATTGACACTAGAGGAAGAGATTCAGACGATGCTGGCCGCCGGCGAGCTGACGCGAGGGCATGCGAAGGCGTTGCTGGGTCTGCCCGCGGGGCCCGAGAGGATCCGCCTGGCCCGTCTATGCCGCAGCCGGGGGCTCTCCGTCCGCGAATGCGAGCGGCGCGTCCAGGGAGCCGGCTCCGCGCGGAAGGCGCGCCGCCGCCGCCGCCGGGTCGTGACGGAGGACCCGGCCGTGCGCGCGCTGCAGGAGCGCGCGGAGCGGGCTCTCGGTGCACCTGTGCAGATCGAGCGCGACGCGCGGAGCGGTCACGGCGTCCTCAGCATCCGCTTCTTCTCCGACGCCGAGCTGGAGCGCCTGCTTGAGGCGATGGGCGTCGACACGAATCTCTCCTGATCGCCCGCTGGAGTCGGCCGTGAAGATCAGACGACTGCGAAAGAACATGCGCCCCGCGCAGCGGCTGAACCTCTTCTTCGGCCTGCTGATGACGGCCTCGGTGTTGCTGCTGGCCTTCGCCTTCCGCGATCTGCTCCTCGGGATCAGTCGGGCCCCGTCCCTGACCGCGGGCTTGCTGGGGGAATGGCATGCGCGGGCGGCGGTGCTCGCGCTCCTGCGATCACGGTTGTTCCAGGCCCTCGTCGTCGGCCTGGGCTGGTTCCTGTGGCTCGCCGCTCGCCGGCGCCAGCTGGATCAGATCCGCCTGCGTCGCTCGGAGCAGAAGTACCGCACGATCATCAACCATGCGGGGGAAGCGATCTTCCTGCTGGACCGCGCCGGCCACGTGCTGGAGTGGAACAAGGCCGCAGAGGTGCTCTTCGGGGAGCCGCGTCGCGCCGTGCTCGGACGGTTCTTCCGCGACATCCACGTCTGCTACGGTGTCCGCATCGAGGGGGCGATGTCCGACGCCGTCCGCCTGGGACGCAGCTTGACCTTCGAGTTCCCCTTCCCGCGGCAGGAGCGGCGGGGCGGCCAGATCAGCCTGACCATCACGGCCATCGCCGCGCCGACCGGCCAGGACTCCGGGGGAGAGCATGTTTTCGTGATCATCGCCCGCGACATCACCTCGGAGAAGCAGCTCGAGACCAAGATGAGCGAGACCGAGAAGCTCGCCGGCATCGGTCAGCTCGCGGCCGGGATCGCTCACCAGCTCAACACGCCGCTGGGCTCCATCCTGCTCTCGGCCCAGATGCTCGAGGACACGGTGCAGGGGGAGGACCAGGCGGAGGACGTGCGCCGCATCATCCGGCAGACGGAGCAGTGCCGGAACATCATCAAGGGGCTGCTCAACTTCGCCCGCCCCACGGGCAACGAGCGGAAGCGGCTGAACCTGGCCGAGGTGATCCGCGAGACCGCCTATCTCATGGAGAAGAACATCAAGCTGGCCGGCGTGGACGTACGCATCCACGAGCACGGCGAGCCGGAGGTCGTGGGCAATCGCAACGAGCTCGATCAGGTGTTCTTCAACCTCCTCTCCAACTCCCTGGACGCCATGCCGCGCGGCGGAGCCATCGACATCACGCTGGGCGACGGCGCTCCGGGCGAGGTGCTGGTCGAGTTCAGCGACAAGGGCGAGGGCATCCCGGCGGATCAACGGGATCAGGTCTTCCTGCCGTTCTTCACCACGAAGGAGTACGGTAAGGGCACCGGGCTGGGTCTGTCCATCGTCGCGCGCATCGTCCACGAGCACGGCGGTCGCATCGAGATGGAGAGCGAAACGGGCCAGGGGACCCGCTTCTTCCTCTCCTTCCCCAAGCCGCGGTTCGGTCCGGGGAGGGAAGAGACGGGTGCTCTCAGCGGTCCGCGGACCGCTACACCGGAGGAGTGAGTCTTGATACCGCGCCTGCCCCAGCAAACCCGGATTCTCCTGATCCCCGACGACGAGCGGCGCAGCCGCGAGTACGTGATCAGCCGGAGCATGGTGTTCGGCCTGGCCGCGCTTCTCCTGCTGCTGGTAGCCCTGATGGTCCTCGTGCTGATCTCCTACGTGCTGATATCGCGCGAGGCGCGTGCGGCGAGCGGGCTGCGGCAGGATCTGGCGGCGGCCGAGGTCCGGGTGGCAGGGGTGCAGCAGCTGGAGGGCGAGCTGGAGCAGATGCGGTCGCTGCAGGAGCGGCTGCTGGTCATGCTGGGCGTCCAGCCGCTATCGGTCGGAGACGAGGACACCCTGGCCTGGAGCGAGGAGGACTTCTCCCCGGCCCCCACCTCGCTCGAGGAGCTCTCCAGCCGGATCATGACGCCCCCGCCGGATCTCTGGCCGGTGGGCGGATTCGTGACGCAGGAGTTCATCGCGGGCGATGCGGCGCGCGGCGTCCTGCCCCATCAGGGCATCGACATCGCCGCCGCGGAGGACACACCGCTGCGCGCCGCCGGCCCGGGACGCGTCGTGATGGCGGGGCGCGACGATTTCCTGGGAAACTTTGTTGAAATCCAGCACGGTTTCGGTTACGTAACGGTCTATGGTCATTGCAGCCGGCTCGTCGTGCGGGCCGGGGACCGGGTCGACAGGGGACAGGTGATCGGCTACCTTGGCGCCACCGGGGAAGCCAGCGCCCCCCATCTTCATTTCGAGGTCTGGAAGGACGGCGTGGCCGTGGACCCGCGGGGTGTGATCCCCGGGGATCCACCCCGCTGAGAACGCACGGGCAGGATCCAGCCGGGTTTCCCGGGTCGGCGCGGATGGCGCCGGCGGCGATCCATGGAGGCGATGCAGGCCCGAGGAGGTCAACGATGTTCGGCAAAGAGCCGGAGAGCCAGGATGTGGACCGAGGCCAAACCTCGATTCTCGCGCAGGGCAGCAAGTGGGACGGCAAGGTGGAGATCCGCGGCACGCTTCGCGTCGAGGGTGAATTCAAGGGCACCGTCGAGACGCCGGAGAGCCTGATCATCGGCAAGACCGGTGTGATGCACGCGCAGGTCAAGGTGAAGAACGCCATCATCGGCGGCCAGCTGTACGGCAATATCCTCGCCGAGAACAAGATCGAGCTGCAGAGCGGCTCCCACGTCGAGGGGGACATCAAAACTAAGCGCCTGGTCATCGACGAGGGGGTTTTTTTCGAGGGAAACTGCAGCATGGGCAGCGGCAAACCCCGCGCCCAGACCGAGACGCCACCGCCGCCAGTCCCGGCCATGGAAGTCCCGGTAAAGAAATAACGAATCGCGGCGGGCTTCCTGGGGGAGGCCCGCCGCGCAAAGTCCCTTGATGGCCATTTTTATTTGACTTTGGCGGTTCCGCCTATCTCTTTAGGGCGCGGGGCTGTTTATGATATAACAGCCATTTCCGGGATCGTCGCTCTGCAGCGAGGAAGCCGGTTGTTCGACGGTGACCGGGACGAGAGGCGCCGCAAGCAGTTCCGTGACATCGGGACCTACTCGGCGATCCCCATGATGTTGGTCGTGGGCCCCGCCCTGGGCTACTGGCTCGGCCATCTGGCCGAGAAGCGCTGGGGACACGAGCCCTGGTTTTCGGCGGGAGGCTGCATCTTCGGCCTGGTGGCGGCGGCGCGGCAGATCTGGCTCCTGCTGAAACAAGGCGGCAAGCGGAATTGAACGGCGACGTTCTCAAGCGCACCCGACTCTGGACTCTCACCGCTGCGGCCGGCCTGTCCGCCGTGCTGGCCTTCGCCGTTTCCCTGCACTTCGCCGCCGGGCTGTTCCTGACGGCCCTCTGGGCCGTGACCGGATTCTGGTTCCTCGAGAGATTGCTGCGGGCCGCCCTCGTGCCCCCTGGAACCCGGCGCGACGGGCTGGCCATCCTGGGCTGGGCGGCCGGCAAGCTGGCCATCTACGCGCTGGCGATCTGGGCGCTTCTCGAGAGCCCCTTTCCACCCGCGAGCCACCTGATCGGTTTTTCCCTGTTGCTGGTCGTCCTGGTGGCGGCGGGAGCCACGGTCCTGCCGCGGGATCTGAACCAGCCAGCCCGGCGAGGAGACGATGGTTAGTCGGAAGAAGCTTCTGCTGGCGGCAATCCTCGTCCTGGCCGCGAGCGCCCCGGCGGCGAACGGTCTGGCCGGCTCCTCACAGCACACCGAGCCCGCGCCGCACGAGCAGCAGCCCGCGACGCCCGCGGCGCAGGCGGAGAGCCACGAGGCTCCGGCCGGGGAGGCCGTCGCCGCACACGACGAAGCGCGGGGCGAAGTGCACGGCGAGGCCCACGGCGCCGGACACGGCGAAGAGAGCGGCGTGGCTCACCTGGCTAACCTAGTGGGCATCGCCGCCGGCTTCTTCCACGATGCGCAAGGCCAGCCCACGGCGGTCGCCCGCTTCCTGCTGCGCTTTCTGGATCCGATCTTCTCCGGGGTGACGGCGATCCTGCTGCTGATCTTCTTCGCCCGCGTCTACGTGCGGCGCTCGCTGTATCCGGGGCGCTGGCAAATGCTAGCCGAGCTGCTCGTCGGCGGGTTGTTCCGCCTCTTCGAGATCATCCTGGGTCCCGAGGCCCGCCGCTTCGCCCCCTACCTCGGCACCCTCTTTCTCTTCATCCTGGTCAACAACCTGCTGGGGCTGATCCCGCTGCTGCATTCCTCCACCTCGGGCATCAACACCACGGCGGCCCTGGCCATCTGCACCTTCTTCTACGTGCAGGGAATCGGCATCAAGGAAAACGGCCTCCTCGGCTACCTGCACCACATGGCCGGCTCGCCGCGCAACCCGCTGGAGTGGGGTTTCTCGCTTCTGCTCTTCCCCCTGCACGTGCTGGGCGAGTTCATCAAGCCCCTGAGCCTGAGTCTCCGACTGTTCGGGAACATCTTCGGCGAGGACGCCCTCGTCGCCACGATGGTGGTCCTCGGCGCCGGCCTGTTCGCGGGGGCGCACATTCCCTTCGGACTGCCGCTGCAGTTTCCCTTCGTGTTCCTGGCGATGCTGACCAGCACCATCCAGGCGCTGGTCTTCGCCCTGCTGTCCACGGTTTACATTGCCCTGATGCTGCCTCACGAGGACCACGAGGAGGCGCACGGGCACTAGTCCGGACGGAGATCCGGGGTTGGCGGGAGAGTCCCGCGAGGTCAACCACGTGTAAGGAGGATCTGATGGAACTGCTAGGATTGGCTCTTCCCCTCGGCGTCGGTATCGCAGCGATCGGCTCGGGTCTCGGACTCGGCCGGGCGGTGGGCTCCGCCATGGAGGCCATGGGGCGTCAGCCGGAGGCCATCGGCCAGATCCAGACGGCGATGATCATCGGCAGCGCCTTCATCGAGGCTCTGACGATCTACGCGTTGCTGGCCGTCTTCATTCTTCAGGGAAAGCTCGGCTAGGGCCCCCGTAGCGACCCGGACGGACACAGGTTGTTGCGGGGGCGGATCGCCGTCTGCCCCCGCCGAAACCACCTCCGGGCCGGACACGGTCGACCTCGGAAGGGACCGACATGCACATCGATCTGGCGCAGGTACTGACCAACATCATCGGATTCCTGCTGGTCGTGTGGGTGCTCAAGCGGTTCGCCTGGGGCCCCATCCTCGACCTGCTGGACGCCCGCCGCGAGAAGATCCGCAGCGACTTCGCCGAAGCGGAGCAGGCCCTGAGCGACGCCGAGCGGCTCAAGAGCGATTTCAACGCCAAGCTGGGGGACATCAAGGCCATCGAGCGCGAGAAGGTCCAGGATGCTGTCAAGCGCGGAGAGGGTATCGCCGAGGGGATCGTCGACGAAGCGCGCCGGCAGGCCGACACCGTGCGCCAGAAGGCGCAGACCGACATCGCCCTGGAGACGGAGAAGGCCCAGCTCGCCCTGCGGGACAGCGTGGTGAACATGGCCATCATGGCCTCGGAGCAGGTCATCAAGGAGCAGCTCGACGACGAGAAGCACCGGCAGCTGATCCGCGAGTTCATCGACAGTCTCGGGGAGATGCCCCATGCGTGATCATGGCATCGCGACGCGCTACGCCCAGGCCCTGGTCGAGACCACCAAGGTCGCGGGGGTCATGGCGGAGGTCGCA
>Ga0315542_1000203_pt1 | contig 35148 bp, 28 predicted proteins | sample SalMarSW160120MG_FD_202541 | JGI IMG/M metagenome (GOLD analysis project Ga0315542, IMG submission 202541) | Salt marsh sediment microbial communities from the Plum Island Ecosystem LTER, Massachusetts, United States - Salt Marsh Sediment SW1601-20 ...
TACACTCGATTTTATTTCAAAAACTGTTCCATTATACACGTTCAAACTTCCTTCCGAGATATAATTTTGACTTAATGCCTTTATGATCCACAATCCTGAGCTTAAAACACCTTGTGGAATTATTAATGTCCCAGAGCCGGGATCATATCCTGTACAACTATCTCTTTGCTCTGAATTGTATTCATCCAAAATAGATGTGATATTCCAGTCGCTAGGCTTCATTATTTTTGCCCAGTTATTAGAATATCCATAAGGAATCATGAAAGAGCATTCAGTTTGCCAAATAATTTGATTGCTCGTTGTATATTCAGAACTTTCTATTCCGTTCACGGTTGAGTTTAAACTTTTTAAAGCATCAGACATAATTGTAATATTATAGACGTATAAATCTTCAATATAGACGGGATTTTTCGAAATTGTGAATTTCACACTACTGGTTTCAGTTCTACTTCTCTCCACATCGATAAAAGTTTTACCTTTTCCAAACGTGCTATTTTCATAATAGTAATTTTGATCAAATTCAACATCCTTAGCGATTATCAAATTTGGTTCGTTAGGTTTTGTCCAAAACGTAAATTGAACATCATCAATATATAAAGTTTGAACTCGATTTGGAGTACTTGTTGCATCATCAACATGCACTCCAACTCGTAATGTAGCATTTTCCGGGATAATTTGACCGACTTCTGAAATGTCATAGGTCATACTAATAGTATTCCAATTTGCTACATTGGGGACTAAATTGGAAAAACTTACTGAAATATTCTTTTCAATACCTCCAATAGTAATAGAAATAAAAGCACTAATAGTAGTTGAAGGTGGTGCTGGATTTGGGAGATCATACTTATAATTCATAGACAAGGACGCAATTGTGTTTGATGTTGATATTTCAGGAATGGTAAGATTTTCTTCAAAATAGCCGTAATCTCCTTTAGAAAGTGATTGTAAGGCATTAACTTCAATCGAAGCATATTCGGGTTGCCAATCTCCTTTAACAATTTTACTCGGATTGGAACTTTCATATTCCCATGGGTTTTCTCCATCATCAAAAGTACCATTTATGACCCAATCCTTATAATGGGTAACTTCATCATAATTAATTGTTACATTTTTAGAAGTCCAACCTTCTAATAAGGTGAAACTCACATTTGTGGGTAGGCTTAGGGGGAAATAAGTATTTGAAATTGTCGTATGCTGAGTGATTAATAAAGGTCTTCCCTTAGGATCTTGGTTAGCAGTTTTTAATCTTGAATCTGATTCAGTATCTTTATTTCTTAAATTGTAATTATTATTAGAATCATAATTAATGGAGTTATGCAACTTAATGTTTCCTAAGAGAACTAAGAGGAACATTAAAAGAATTGCCACTTTCCCTTTTTTATGATTCAGAATTTTCAAACCAAATTTAAAAATTCTTTAATTTTTATAAATAATTTGATAATTGAATTATGAAAATTTTGTCTTTTAAACATTCCTCTACCTATAAATCCAGTTCTGTTTCAAAAATCTTGAATTATATTTTTGATAGAAAGGTAATTCCATTAAAAATAAGTCATATAGGGAAAGTACCCTTGAGTATTTTAATTCAAATAGAGTGAATATTTCTGACTTTGAGGAATAATTAATTCATGTGCGATAAGGGATTCTATCGCAATGATCAAACTGTCTTGATCTACATTTTGCAAAAGAGAAGTGAACAAAACGTTTAATAAGAATTGCTTATTGTATTTTGATTGTGATTCAAGCACATTTAAGACCCGTAATTCCAGATTCGATAAATCTCCCGAGAGTTTTAATAATTGATATTTTTCATTTTTATTGAGAGTAAACGGACCTTTATAATAAAATGCGAGGTGTCTATCAATTACTTCTTCGAATGGTGCTCTCACAGCTTTTAAATTCCCCAGAAATCCTACGATGAGATCTTCACATTCTTTATACAGATCCCTTGCGAGGTGTTCAATTTCTTGTCTTAGTTGTTCAGAACTTTTTTCTCTGAGGAGTAGAATTAATCGAATTTGCTCATGATCGCATATTAAGGAATGGAAAAAATTGAAATCCAATTCTTTAATTTCATTCGTAGTTTTCATCAATTCATCCTCGGATTCTACTTTTTCACCTGCTTTAGTGTATTGCTTTCCTAGAATGGTGATTGCTTGAATAAATCCCGAGAATCCGGTAATATAATCCTCGTCTAAAATTGAAAAGGTCTTGTTATAGAGGGTCATGCCACTCTGTTTACTACTAATGATAATTGCTTCAATATTTCTTATATCCTTATATCCTTGAGTTTTTTCTGCGATTAATTGTTGCTTCCTCCTTTTTCTTGGAAGAATAACATAAGATCTCAGACTCAAAACTCCTAGAATCCCAACCACGGCGATAAGACTTATAATGATGATTAAGAATAAATAGTTAGGGACTGGTTTCTCAGAAATGATTATATCGAATGAAAATTGAGAAACTTTATATTCATTTTCTTTTGGGGTAATGATTATATTGAATGGATAGGTTCCTATAGCTGTAAATGGACCAAGTGTTAAATTGTAAATTCCGTTCCCTGTATACTCAAAACTATATTGACCAAATCTCCAATTACAAGTTACTGTGGCATTCTCTATAGGTTTATTTGAGTTTAATTCAGTTAAGTTAATTGAAATTAATTTTTTATCTCCTGAATACATATCTAAAGAATTTGTGAAACCGATTTGTCTGATATTTATACTTATTTGATTAACTTGCAATTGAATGGAAAAAATTGTGGTTGTATAGTTTTCATGCTCGAATCTCAGATAAATATTATTAAATCCAAGGGAAAAAAGATCCGTAGAAATGATAAATGATCCATTATACCAGTAATTAGCATTTTCTGATAAAGATATTTCAGTCGTATCAATAAAGAGGGTTATAGTTCCCCCCGTTAAGTAAATTTTCTCGACATCAGCAAAAGCTCTACACGATATAGAAACATTTTGATTAAAATCTCTTGTTAATAAATGATTTTCTGTAAAATTTTGATGATCAATCCTTACATCTAAACTAATAGGCTGTGCTCTAAGATAAATTTGAAATGAGAAAGTTGTAGTCGTGTAATTTGAAAGATCAAATTTTAAATAAACATAATTTATTCCTTGTGATAAGAGGTCAGAAGAGATGGTAAATGTCTTATTATACCAAAAATCAAGATCTTCTGATAAGCTAATTTCATTTAATTCAGTAATGAGCACTACAGATCCCCCCGATAAATAAATCGCTTCGATTTCAGCAAACGCTCTACAAGAAACCGTAATGTTTTGATGATTAAATTTTTCGATTAGATGATTTTCTGGAATTAATTCATTATCAATCCTTACTGTTAAATTGACATTCTGTGCTCGAATGAAAAATTGAAAGGAAAATACTGTTGTTGTATAATTGTTTTTTTCAAATCGTAGATAAATCGTACTTAAACCGGTATCAAAGTATTCTCCATCTATAACTTCTACCAAATTGTAATAGGTGGATTGAGGTTCAGTAAGATTCGCCTCATAATGATCACTCATCATTGTAAGAACCCCTCCTGTCAAGAAGGCATGTTCTCGATCAGCGTATACTCGAGCAGTGACATTGATAGTCTCTTCAAAAGATAGCTCAATCGGTTCATTTTGAGTTACATTATCTCCATTAATGGATAGATATATGCTGACATCTTGTTCATTAACTATAACCACAATATTTACCAACGCATCTTCATATCCTGGCTTGGATAACGTTATCAAGCTATTGTAAGCATCGATATTGAGATTTGTTGTATAATATTTAATCACGAATCCGTCGGTAACGTTATCTATTTCATAATCACTATCCCACTGGACAGTACATTCCGCTCCACTTATTAGTGCATTATTACTTGCAATCGTATAATTTACTTTTATATCAAAGTTCTCATTTATATAACTTACAATATTCGTACGATTTGCCTCTGCTGATGTAGCAATTGGATGGACAATTAGTGTAATAGAATCAGAAATGCTTTCATAATTTATCTTATTAACAAATATTCCAATTTCATATGTCTCAATAACACCTTCAAGAGGTAGTCCATTAGTAGAAAAGTTGAGATCATATGTCCCATTTCCATAATCCATATAAGAATATCCATTATCCCAATCCGTACTGAAATTTGCTGGAGATAAAGGTGCTCCTGAAATTTCCCCCTCTAGATCAACTCTACACATTGCATAACTGTTTCCAGTAGAATTTATCACTCTTGAAGTAAAAACTAATTTGATTGGTTCAGAATTTAACTTTAAATGAATTAGATCCGTAGTAGTTTGATTTTTATAAAATGATTTCGAAGCATTAATTGAAAAATAATAATCTCCGTTAGGTGAACCACTTGTATCGATTTCAGAAAAATATACTCCTGATCCAATATAAGACATTACTCCAGAACCAAAATATGATTGATAAATGACCTCTCCAAACTCAATCGGAACATTTAGGTCAATATCAGTAAAGTTAACTTTGATTAGAAGTGGTTCTCCAGCAATTTGCTCAAAATAGGAATCTACTGCGAATAAACTAGTATGGTGGAGTACTTTAAATTCTAATTCATAATATCCAACCTGCGAAATGTTAGTATCGTAATCATTCCATCTTATAGAAGCAAAATATCTTCCAACACTCGTATTCTGTGCTCCAAGGGTAATCTCTGAAAACTCTAAATCCCCAGTACTACTAACAGAAGAGATCTCTTCATAATAGAGAGTTCCATTAGGATAAAAGATTTGCAAGCTTCCATTTGTTAATTCTGGGCTTGATATTAGAGTGTTATCTATTGATGCATTGATTTTGAATTTGTTTGAAGGATAAAAAGTCGAATTTAGAGTCCAATCTTGTTCATTTTTTTTATAGATTTTCGCATCTTGTACATAATTTGGAGCTTCTGCCACGAATTTCCATATCCCATTAGTTATGATCGAATTAGGGATCGAGAAAGTGGTATTCCCGTATCCAGTTCCTAACACCTGAGCTACTTTATTGTCTAAATATGGATCGATTACCTCAGTTATGACCCAATTTAGGGGCTTAGATACATTGAAATAATAACCTGAAGAATATGATCCTGGTTGATTAACCGTAAAATAGGTAGACCATTGTGTTAAGGAATTGTTTTCAACTTTGAATATACTTCCTTCTACTCCTAATTGGGTGGTTGTTTTTTTAGAAGAACTCGCTTGTACATTTAGGTTTGAAGAGATTATGACATTTCCCGAAGAATTATGAGAAAAAGAGAAATAGTGAGACATATTTCCTTCCCAAGTGTTCTGTGAATTTAATGATCCTTGACCATAATCAACTCCATCCGAAATAGGTACTGTATTGTTATGTGTTTCATCTATCATGGTAAGATTTATTTGATGTGGTCTTGGTATGGTTGACAAAGTTAATGTAATATTATCATAATACAATTCCAAATATCCTGTTGGACTTATTGGTTGAGCACCGATAGCTCTTTCAAAGATTAATGAAAGAGTTCCTGGAAGTTCAAAACTATAAATTTCTGGTTGAAATACAAAACTTTCAGTGTACCAAACATTCTTATCTAAAGTATCAAGCTTAGGGAGAGAAAATTCTTGGGAATTCCCATTCACATCGATAAATACTGAATGGTAGGCTCCTCCAGTACTCTTTGTCCAACTGTAATCATCGTACAGCATTCGATATCTGAAACTAATTTCCCAATATGCAAAAGGTATTTGATCCCTTGGAATAGCAAGACTGTAATCCCAATCATAATATGTATTCATTATTGATGATCCATCTCCATCAAATCTCATGTATATGGAATCATTTGTTCCACTCGAGGCATTATACCAATCGAAAGTCACATGACTTGGATCATTTGTATCGCTTGTCCAATGGTTTGAATCATATCCTGAATCAAAAGTATCATTTAAAAAATTACCATCATAATCAAGTATATTAAAAATGTTGCCACTAATCTCATCAGCATTCCAGCTATTTGGTAATACAATTGAAGCCTTATCATTATTAGTTAAATTTAAATTGTTACTTTGAAAATTCCCAGTTCCAAATTCAGATGCATTAAGGGCTTTCCCCAATCCTGAATATTCAGAAGCAGCGGAGTTTAATCCACTTTCGATTTCAGGTTTATTAGAATCAATAAATTTTAAATTATCTGAGTTTTGAGTATCCACAAAAAGTAAATTCACACTCATATTTCCTAAACAAAATATGATAAGTATCAAAAACAACCAGAAACCATTTCTTTTGTTGTGGTTTTGATACTTAAAACTCAAGAGAATAAACCTGTTGATATACTAATTTTATGAATAAAGAATGAAATTACAATTTAATAAATATTACTTTAATAAAACATACGATTGATTTTGTCTAACTTGTCATCTGAATAAGTGGAATTTTTTCAATTTATTTTGAATAATGATTCTTTTAAAACTTTTATTAATAAATTATTATAAAAGAAATCTATAAATCACCTTATACTCTAATCAAATAGAGTTAGAAGGTCTTCTTTAGAAAGATCTTGTCTAAGTTTTTGATCCTCCCAGAGTTTGCGAAAGAAATAAAAATATTCATATAAATCATACTTATTAGGTGAGTAGATTAATTTTCCATCCTCTATTACTTGGATTTTTATAAAGAGGGGTAATTCTGTAAAAAGTCGGATATCATATTTTTCTAAATCCTTCTGTGTCCATATAAAGGAAAGAAGATTACCCGCTTCTTCATCTGGAGCTACGATGCATATATCAATATCACTTCTATTAGTTTCTGAATCGTTTAGATGTGATCCATAAAGAATAATACCCACTATTTTTTTTTCTTGAAAAATGGTAGCAAAATCCTTTTTTATTTTATCTACTATTTGTTTTTTAACCATTTTGATATCTCCTCCTTGAAGTCTTTAATGCTTATTTTAAGTTTTATTAAACTTTTATATGCTATGCTACTATCCAATCCATTATAGTCATGTACTATCCGATTTCTTAATCCTACTGATTCTCTTAAATCCTTTGATAGGGTATGTGAAATTAAGGATTCATTTTCTAACAATTCTATATTAGTATAATTATCCTTCGTCAAGTGCTTGCTATCCTTTACCATCATAGCGATTAGATCTAGAACTGTCTCGATTGCTAATTGAAATGCATGATAAATGCCATACTGGTGAATTAAATTGATATTATTATTAAATTCAGCCTCGTCAATATCATTTGTCCATTTGTCAAGATTCTCAATTAGTTGGGTTAAGAATTCTATTTTTTCATCATAACGCTTAATTCTTTTCTTTTCCATCCCTAATAATAATATTTTTGATTAACTATTTGAACTTGTTTATTGTACTTCTAGTTTTTTAAGCTAAAAATCTTCTAATAAGTTCAAATCTAAGAATTTTCTTCATCTTTTATTCCAATGTAAATTATTATCAAACATCACCAATGGGAAATCTAATTCCCATTAAAAATTCGGATTGCAAAGTAATTAAAAAATTAAGCGAAAAATGATTCTGGTATTACTCGGAAGATATGCACATATCATTTAGATGCATCATTAAATTCGTGAAAGTGTGGTTTCACGATCACTATCGTTAATAAAATTCAGATCAATGAAAAATCAAATCCTCTTCCTTCCAAAGAATCAATAAATAGAGTGTATACAATCATAAGCCTTATAAATATGCGATTGTATACATAATATAATGAGATGGATTTTAGATGCTTGTACTTTAATATATTTGATTAAAGCAAAGTTATTCAAACAATTCATTGACTTGGTGAAATACCCAGTAGTAATAGATTCAAATGTAAATCAAGAAGTTGTTATTGACGGTAAGACAAATAATTATTCTGATGCTTTTGAAGCGGAAGCTCTCTTAAATGAGTTTAGAATACCTATTGTCTCTATAGATATATCTAAGGATTTATATCGTTTTAGTGACCCTGGAGAAACAAGCTGCTTCCTTTTAGCTATTGAACAAGGAATCTGCATTACATCAGATGATAAAGCATTCCGTAAACTTTTAAATGAGAATGTGCAAGTTATAAGGCTTGATACATTCTATTATGAAAAATGTAGGCAAAATCAAATAAATAAAAAAGAATTTTTATCTATTTTAAATAAATTGGAATTAATATATGCTACAAAACCAAAATCCATATTATTCTTTATGAATAAACTTCAAGAAAAGGAAGAGGATAAAAATGACTGATGTTGTATCAACAAGATTAGATGAGAAAGAGATAGAAGAATTGAACCAAATAAGTGAAAAGGAGCGAATGGATCGCTCCTCTTTAATTAGGAAATTTTTATTAGCTCAGATTGAGGAATATAGGTTGAAGGAAGTTGGAGAGAATTATCGAAAGGGATTAGTAAGCTTGGCAGAAGCGGCTACTTTAGCAAAGGTCTCGATTTATAAAATGATGGATTATATCGAACGTGAAAAAATTCAAGCCCCATCTTTATCTGAGTCTGAAATGGAAGAGGATTTAAAGCGAAGTAAAAATTTATTTGAAGAAATTAAAAAATAAAATTTAGAACCGTGCGGATTAATAAGATTAATTAAAATAAATTTCAAAACAAAATTTTTTACATGATTAAAAATCTCTTAAAATATGAGTTACTTTTTCAGCTCTATATTCTGTAAAACCAATTGACTCATAAAATAAAGATGCAGAAGGATTTTCAGTGTATAATCGCAATAAATTAAAATGTTTGGAAGCTAAAAGAATAATCTTATTCAATAATTGTGTTGCTAAACCTTTACGACGATAACTTCGCGATATGTATAAATGCCTTATTCTTCCAATACTGGGATCATCAATGTAAGGATCAACATTCAGTCCTCCAATGCCCATGCATGAATTTAATATAAAAATTCCGAATAAAATTTCACCACGCTTAGAAAATGTATTAATGCCACTATTCCATTCATCAATAGTTCTCTGAACAAAACCATAACCCTCAGATTGAGCTTCAATAGCCAGAGGATTAATAAAATCTAGATTACGTTCGGTTATTTGCTTAATTTTAGATTTCATATCTTTAACAATGCACAAGAATTCAAATTAAACTTTTAAGATCTTTAATAGCTAAATCAATTCCCTTGTCAATTGAGACTGATGGTTCAAATCCTAATCTCTCAATGGCTTTTTTTGGGGATGCATAGAAATGATTCACGTCATAATCTCTTGAGGGGTTAAACATTATTTTGCTATTACTGTTGGTCTTTTCTACAATAATCTCTGCTAGTATCTTTAGTGATACTGGTGTTCCGATTGATAAGTTAAAATCGTCAAGCGGGGACTTTGAAGTCCTTATTTCTTCAAAACAACCCCAGATGCCTTTTATTACATCAGAAATGTAGGTGAAATCAAATCTTTCTTCACCTGACCCGTTTATATATAAATCTTCATCTTTTAAGGCTTGCAAAATGAATTTAGGAATGACTCTATCTAAATGATCGTTAACACCCGTATAAACATTTGAGAATCTCAAAATTCGAATTTTAAGATTATAATATTTAGTATAAGTTTCACAGAGATGCTCTCCAGTGATTTTAGAAAGTCCATAAATGTTAATAGGAATTCTTGGAGATTTTTCGGTGACTGGAAAAATTTCGGGTTCGCCAAACACTTCTCTTGAAGATCCGAAGATTATCCAAGGAAGTGTGCCATTTCTTGTTCTCGCTAATTCTAATAAGTTAGATGTCCCGCCAATATTCGTGGAAATACACTCATGTGGCTGTTGCTGGGCTGTAATGACTCTACTTACTGCTGCTAAATGGATAATCCCTTCTACATCTTTAATTAGGTTCCTAAGGTTATTAATGTTTCTTACATCATAATCTGGTGCATCCTTTATATCATAAGATACCACTTTAATATCTTTCGCTTCTAAATATTCCCTTAACGCAGAACCTATGAAACCAGCACTCCCAGTAACTAAAATTTTCGTCATGAGTTAAATAGTACAAAAGTATGATTAATTAATAGGTTTAAGTTTCTAATAATGACTAAATTGAATTTTTTAGTAATACTTTAGTTGTTGAATTAATTCTTACTTCCATTACAAATTGAATTTCATCTTTTTGATTTATGAAAAAAAAATGGTATAAAAGCAAGGTATTTGTGATAACAGGAGCAACTGGAGATATTGGAAGCGCTATTTGTAGAAAATTTGCCCCTCTTGGAATGAGAATGTATCTGCTAGATCTCCCGACCCTTAAAATAACACAACTAAAGGATGAATTGTTAGATATGGGTGCAGAAATAGTACACTTCTACGAAGTGGATGTTACTAATCAAGAAATGATAAAGAATGCAATAAGTGATATAAGCCAGAAAGAACAATATATTGATATTCTTTTTAATAATGCAGGCATAGGTAGTAAATGCTCAATTACCAATGGTTGCTCATTTGAAGAATATCGCAAGGTAATGTCTATCAATACTGATGGCGTTTGGTTGGTTTTACAAGCAGCTTTGCCATTTATTGGCAGACCAACTCAAATAAAAGGTGAGAGAAATAAAAGGGTTGGACAATTAATTTTCACTTCAAGTGCTGCAGGGAGAACTGGTGTGCCGAATATGGCTGCTTATGCGATGAGCAAGAGTGCTATAATTGCTTTAGCCGATTCTATACGATCAGAATATAAAATGCTTGATGAAATGATTAATGTAATAACTATCATTTCAGCGCCAGCTAAAACGGGATTTTATAATACTCCCGAAACTAAAGAGTGGATCGAAAACTATGAAAAAAGAGGTCTTTTATTTAAGCTACTTGAAGCAAAGGATATTGCAAAACGTGTATTGAAGGCATCAAGAAGAAATAAAAAGGAAATCTATGTACCTAGATGGTGGAAACTACTAGACATCCTTTTTGTCATTAGTCATAACCTGATTGGTAATTTACTCATCAAAATTGAGAAGTCCAAATGAGAATTATATCATATGAATACTGAATTAGTTCCTCGCGAGTTAAAGGGAAAACGACTTATTGGATATTGTATTGGAGATTTTGGAGTTTTTTTATCCAACATGTTAGAATCAGTATTTGTTTTCCAGTATTATGTTTATACTATCAATTTAAATTCTATACTTGTATCAATTGGAGTCACATCCCAACTAATAATTGGGTCCGCTCTCGCAATTATTTTTGGCGTAATTGTTGATAATAAAAAGCCAGGAAAATTGGGTAAACGACGGCCATTTTTGTTATACACATTACCTCTCTGGTTTATTACAGCAATATTATTATGGTTTCCTCCTTGGAAATGTCCCATTGATAATTCGTTTTACATTCCAACTGCTATTTTTTTTTGGACAGTAAGCATTTTGAAATCGATTGCTCGTTCATTATTCTATAATGTTTATTACTCCATGCTTCCAGAACAATCTCAAACATTAGAAAATCGAGAAAAAGTAGCATCTATCCGTTCAGCGTTATTGATTATTGGCTCAGTATTGTCTTTATTACTGCCCCTTATCGTACAAAGTTTGCTAGAAGATCCAGCGAACGTGAAGTGGTGGCAACCTTCTGGACAAGTAATTTTATTTTTTATTCCATTAACAGCGACTATTCTCGCAATTTTTGGATTAATATCCGTAATTTTAACATTCCTTTCTGTTGATGAAAGTTTTTATAAACTTAAGAAGATTCAACCAGAAAAAATTAAAATTAGCGCTGCCCTTAAAAGAATGAAAATACCATTAAAACATGATAATTTTATCCTCTATTCTTTAGCATTATTCTTCATTACAATAACGGGTAAGATCTTAGGGTTACTCGTTTTTCCTTTCCAAACTTTCTTACTTGGTTTTAGGTCTTCAGAATTTTACATCTATATTTTTATATCAATATTTGGCAAATTTGGTTGGTATTTTATTTGGAAACAAGCAAATAAGAAAAAGAAACCAGTGGTAAAATCGCTTTATCGAGTCATCTTTATTGCGATGATGGCTTCAATGCTTGATATAGTATTTTTAGTTCCGAACCTTCCATTTGAAATGAAAATAGTATTGTTTATCATCGTGTGGAGTACGGTATTAGGCTCATATTATTCATATACCCTTTTCTCAATTCCATTAGGAGCTTCAATTGTTCAAGAAGCCGCAGAAGTAATGAATGGCCCGACTGGAGATTTAGATGAGAGTTTATCGCTCATCTCAGGATCATATTACGGATTATCATATTTCGTAAGGTGGTTAGGACCCGCTTTTGCATCCATGTTTGTCGGAATATTTCTTAGCGGTCCTAATGAAGATAATCCAGTAGTCATTGCATTTCTTTTTTTCTCAATGGCTTTCTTCTACTTAGTTAGTCTTTTATTTATAAGAAAAATTAAGATGAAACAAAAAATCACTTAATTATCTAATGAAATTTCGAAGCTGCATATTTCAAATTTATTCAGTCTGAAATTTAATTTACCGTCTTTATTCCAATTATACATAAAAATAGTATCTCTTTCAATTAAATCAATGGGTTTTATAGATTTTATTATTTTTCTTAATAGGGGATTAAAATTAACCTCAACATCAGTAGCTATTCCCATTGCCTCATAAAACCTTACTACTATTGAATGGTTTCCTATCCATTCATTATGTTTAATTGCCCCGAGAAATACGTTAGTAGGATACATGTCTATGAATTTTTCTATATTTAAAGAAGTTTTTTTTGTGCTTGCATTTAAAGGAATGATTGATACTGGCATGTTAAATTCAAGAGATTTTTGCCTTACCAAGGGATTGGGAGTTCCATCTCCCTTCTTTAAAGTTCCTCCATTATGGGGTAAAATTGCATATCTACAGATAAAAGGACCTAATCCGCTAAATTCTGGAACCTGATGGGTAAATTCCTCTTCATTCCACTTTCGTTCTTCATTGACCCAAGCTTCGGGTGCTGGTGGTGGATATTTGCAAGATCTTAGCAAAGTTAATCTCATATTCCCATGATCTACATCAAAAGCATATTTTCCCTCATTTATCATTGCTATACCCCAAGAATTATCTGACGTACTTAAATCAAAATATTCTTGGCAATGTTTTTCATAACGAGCTTTATCACAGGGAACTTCGGGATCTGTCTTGGAATTGATACTACAATACATTCCGTCTGCACATACGATAGCTGCATTGGTGGACGTGGAGTATAAGATCTTTAACATCACTTTTTTCTGCTTCCAATTGGTATAATATTCAAAGAAAATTTCGGGTATATCTTTGAATAATCTAATTTTTTGTACAACCTGGCTTATTCCTATAAGTTTTTTAATTTCTAAAGTTACAAAAACTGGACCATTATCAATTATATTTATCTCAACATCCTTATCATTTGCGAAATTCAGAGGATATTTCCAGTATTCTGGAGTTAAATTCCACGCTGGATCGTTATTATTGTCATCTAAAAATCCAAAGGTTAGATTTGAAGCATTACCATCAAGTAAATTATTTCCATCATTAATCTGCGCCGAAATTATCTTCAAAATCGCTCCATTTTGAGGATTAATTTCTATTGATAATTTACTATTCGATAATTTTTTCTCAGATATTTCCAAACCTGATTTATCTAAATTTAGATCATCAAGTAATGTAAATCTTACAGGGATTATGCTTAATGGTGGTAAATGTAATACTGACCACCAACCCTCTGGAACCTTATCTTCTAATTCTTTAGGATCAGTTTTACTTCTTTGGCAATAAAACTCCTCATTATTTTTCAAGGATTTAACTTTCGCGACTTTATATTTTTCATCTGCATTTATTAATGAATTGGGAAAAAAAACCCTGAAATTGCCACCCCAAGTATGAGGATTAAATATTAAAAAATCATAGAATAATTGGTTCTTAATCTCATTGTATTCCTTTAGATTTAATCCAATTGCGGCTTCCTTGAAAATGTCACCTGTTTTTTCTTCCAAATATAGCCAATCGTCATAGCAATCGTCAAAGACTTCTGGAATTGAGCTTCCCGGTAAAACGTCATGAAATTGGTTCTTGAGGACTATCTTCCATAACTCTTCAAACTTTTCTTGAGGGAATTTATAATCGGAATTTAGAATTGATGTAATAGATGCCAATAACTCTAGTGAAATTAATTTGTTTTCAAACTTGCGGTTAAATCTTTTCACGTTCGCGTGATTTGAGAAACAACCTCGATGAGTTTCTAAATATAATTCATCCATCCAGATAGGAAACTGATCAGAGGATTTCTTTAACTCATTAAAAAAATCTTTAACTTTACTCCATTTGTAGTTTTTTAGTTTTGCAAATTCGTTAGCATAAGCTACTTCTTTATGAGTTGGACCATGACCTCCGTCACTTTTCCCGAAAAAATATCCAACGTGAGGACATATCTCCTCTTGAACGTGATTTTTTAAATTGCTATAATCTAACTCGTAATTCCATACTTTTCTACCTTCTGGCTTCAATAAATGTCTCCCAACTTGAAATTTTTGCCAAGTATAAAAAACGGAAAAATCCATGTGAAATTGACCCGTCAAAATTTTGGAGCCATCTGCTCCTTGCCACCAAAAATTTACAAAAGGAAATGTTGTATCTAAATTCCATCCCATTTTAGTGGTCCAAAAATAATTAGCTCCTGATTTCACTAAAATTTGAGGTAATCCAAAATTATATCCAAATGAATCTAAAAACCATTCCCCTTCAGGAACTTGATTAAAATTTTTCCAACAAAATCTCATTCCATATAGTCGCTGTCGTATCATTGCCTCTCCGGATGGCATCATGCAATCTGGTTCAACATAACATCCTCCTACAAGCTCAATGTTACCTTTTTTTACAAATTTCTGTATCTCTTTGAATAATTCAGGCTCGTCTTTTTTAATCCACTCAAGTAAGAGAGGTTGGCTTATAGCAAAACAAAAGGTTTCTGGAAACATCTTTGAGTGAGTCACGGCTTTCTGGAAGGTTACTTTTGCTTTCTTTCTGGTTTGTTCATACCTCCACATCCAAGCACAATCTATATGTGATTGTCCAACGATATGAATCATAAGACTATTTGGATCAGTAGTAGGAGAAATTTGTTCATTCCATAACCTCAATTTTCTTCTGATTTTAATCTCTCGATTTCCAGAAAGCCATCTTTTCTTTACTTTTTCAGTATCTTGATCAGGTTCTTCTAGCTTTGAAACATCTAATCGATGATTTCCAGAATAATGCCCAATTTCTCTCATTTCTCCACTCCTCTATATTTTCAAAAATTTCTCATAATCATCTGAAAGTAAGTATAAAGGCTCCTCATCTTCTTCAATTCTAGTAAATCTTTTTGTTGGTTTTAGAAATTTATTATCTCTATAATCATCATTCACACTCGACACTTCGCCAATTAATACCATTCCATGACCTTTCTTGGCCCAAAATCTATGGTAATGGTTGGGAAATAGCGTTATCGACTCTCCAGGCTTTAATTCTATAACTGATCCCGCTTTAATTCTTTTTTGTACTCCATCAACAGATATTTTTACTTCAGAATCGTCTAATTCATCTTCTTGATTTACATTATATAACTCAATCGACAAAATGCCACCGCCTCTATTTATAATATCCTCAATTTTCGACAAATGATGATGTAGTCTTGTCATTTGGTCTTCTTTTATGATCATGATCTTTTCACAATATGGTTTTCCACCCATTAAAGAATGTTTTGGATCTCCATTTCTTGTCGTGAAATGAATTAATCCACTTTTCGCGAAATTTCCGCTTCCGTAATCGGTAATATCCCATCCTAATTTATTTTTAATAACTTCATCTATTTCATTTCCCTTAGATTTCCATTCATTTAACTTCCAAAAAGCAAATTTGGGCAAATAGAAGTTTTGGATTTCTAGGAACTTTGTAGCCTTTTCCATTTCTTTATTTATTTCAGAGCGTTTCACTTGAAATTTACCTTTTTTAGATATTAAAGAGTTATATTGTTTTTTTTATATCCGTGAATTGATACTTTTAAATACTAGGGAATTTATGAACTTTATAATCATAAATACAATCTTAAATTAAAAAAAATTGGAGAAAAAACTAATGACTATTCAATGGGGTAAAATGATCTTGCACGGTTTACTTAATGCCGTGTTTTATATTGGCATCCCTTACGGTATGATTTACTTACTGGAATATCTTAATATCGTATCCTTTACAGAAGTATTTAAAATTTCAATAATTATTTTCGGAGTTATCGGTACCATTATATCCATGATTAAACATGCTTATCCAAAGGATACTTCTGCTAACCGCTTAATTTCGTTCTTTATTAGTATCTACTCGGGAATTTATTTGTTCTATATTTTTGGAGGTTTTACACCCGGCGTAGAATTAGGAACATATTCAATTAAGACTGATTTACTTCAAGTTAACTTAGGACTGAAGGTAATTGCGTGGTTATTGTTAGCCTCAACAGCGATAAGAGGATTGCAATATTTAGTTGAGGCAATAGAATTACGCAAAAATAAACAATACAATGTAAAAGTGAAAAGACAATTTAGATTAAGTAAGGTGTTCAAAGCCTTTGGATTTTTAATGAGTTTAGTAACTATAGGCTATTTTGCCAGTGTAATATTTAGTGGCATGAATCTTAGACCAAATATTGACCCAAACTTCGCTTTAGGATGGAATGATGGAGGAACACCACTAAATCCTGCTGATGACACAATCAATATTACAGTTACATTTGACATCATAAATGGTGGTATTTATGCGGTATATGACGTAAATCTATCAATGGATGTCTTTACGGAAACTACAAGTAACCCAATTGCTTTACCAGAATATACAAAAATAGGAGAATCACCCAATCATTATTATCCTGCTTTTCATTCATTCACTTCGACTTTAGGTGAAACTATAACTATAGATATTAACCCGCTCTATGCTCCTGGATTAGCTACAACTGATGCAACCCTACGATTGCAAATTTCCTTTGAAACTTTATATGCCTTAATCTATATTGATCTTAATATTTCAGTTACTACACCTTGGAATTCCCTAATATAATTTCATAAACCTTCTTTTTATTTCTTTTTTTAAATAAAATAATGATTAAACTTATTCGTATTTTTTAAATTATATTAAATAAATATTAATTCTATGAGTCAAGAACCACCAAGACCAAGTGGTTTGTCCGTTGGTTCCAAAGCACCTATGATTGACACTCAAGATATTTATGGAAAGTCAATTAATCTTAATAAGCTTCTTGAAGAATATGATGGTGTACTTTTAGATTTTTTCAGAGGAAATTGGTGAAGTCATTGCAAAAAGCATTTAAATCTTTTAACTCGGGAGCATTATAAATTTATTAATAAGAAAATCAAATTAATCTCAATAGCGAGTGACAGTATAAGATTATTGCAAAAATTTAAAGAAGAAAATAATTTTTCTATAGATCTAATAGCTGATAGAGGAGCAAAAATTGCCAAGGATTATTTTGTATACTGGTTTGCTCATGGCGGGGGAGGCTCACTGAATGTGAAGCAAGCAGTACCAAGTAAATTTTTAATCAATAAAAATAAGAAGATTGTCTGGACTTATATTGGAAAGGATAAAACTGACAGACCTTCTATTGAACTGATGATGGAAGCAATCAATAAAAAAATTTTAAACCCTTTTGAATGACGCGGATATATAAAAGTTAGATATCCGTGGACGGCCCGCAAAGGTTAGGGATCATCTAATTTTTTTTTCTTTTTCTTCTATAGGTATAAAATCCTTTTCCAGATTTCAAACCAAGATCTCCTTCTTCTACTAATTTCTCTAATTCTTCTGGTGGTTTATCCAATTCATTTCCAGATTCATGATAATAAGAATTTTCCACATCGAGTATTACATCTAAACCAACTCCATCCATTAAACTAAAAGGTCCCATGGACATCCCAGTGAAGATTTGCCATGCTTTATCCACAGTTTCTATATCCGCATATCCTCCCGCCCAGATTTTTAGACATTCCTTTTTTACAGCATGCCAGACTCGGTTAAACACAAAACCTAAACACTCCTTTTTAACCTCTAAGGGATAGCATTCTATCGTTTCTATCCATTTCTTACCTGCTTCAAAAGTTTCTTCACTTGTTTTTGTCCCTCTCATTATGTCCAGCATCGGTCTTGTGGGAATTGGAGGATAAACATGGAGATTTAATACTTTATCCTTTCTTTTCACGACAGATTCTATTTTAGAAACAGGAAATGATGAACTATTAGTAGCTATGATGGTATGGGGAGGAGCGAGTTCATCAATCTTAGAAAATATTTCTCTCTTTAATTCTAACTTTTCAGGGACTGCTTCTATGACTAAATCTGTATTTTCCAAGGCTTTTAAAAGATCATTGTGAAAGGAAATAGATTCAGATTTTTCCTCATAGAGATTTCGCCGTTTTAATAAGCCAGTTATCTCCTTTTCACTCTTTAATAAATACTCTTCACTTATATCATAAACTTTTATGTTAAAATCATACATTATTGCTCTAGATGCAATCTGGGTACCAGTAAATCCTGCTCCTACAATAGTTATATTTGAAATTTCCATTTTGATCATTAAAAATTAATTATTAAATGTGATTGATTTTTTGATACTTAAAAAATTTAAGATATGACGATTAAAAAAGAAAAAGAAAGGAAAAATTTTCTTAAATTCCTCTTACTCTAACTCCAAGTATCAACAATATCCAAGCTAGAAACATGAGGAATAACCCGATTATCATCCATATCTCTCCTGAACTCAAGTTCGGTTGAAAAAAGGTTATCGCTGGTAAGAATGAATAGAAACCTATTACACCCCATATTAATTCAATTATCAAAATCATTCCAAGAATGAAGAAAATAATTGATAAAACATAGGTTATTTTTTTAGGAGGGCTCCATGCCATATACTTTCACTTCATATTCATTTATGATTTGTGATCTTAATTTGTTCTTCATTCTATTTTAATACATGGATTTTTTTTAAAAAATTCAGATTTTGCTTGCATCTAATCTTTTTACTTCTTCAAGTTAAAAAGACTTTATTTATGATAATATCCAATATTTGATTTAATTAAATTTGAATTAGAAATCGAAAACTTACTTAAAAAGGAATTTAAAATGACAAAAGAACAACCAGCTTGGTATGAAGCTCAAGTTGTTAAAGATATGATGGCTTTAATGGGCGGAAGAGCATTGCGAGGAGTTATGTCAAATTACTTTTCCAGTAGAATTTATAAGGGAAAAGTGGGACTACTACAAGTTACAAATTATTTAGAAGCTATGTTCGACAAGAAGGACAGACGTGCATTAATAATAACTGATTCCTTCACACAGAAGTATGCTAAAAAGGTGACGGAGTACTTAGATATGATAGATATGGAATATCGAATCTGGTCGGGTGCAGAACCCGAAGTTCCAGTCCCTACAATTGAGGTAGGGGCAAAAGTTTGCGAGGAATTCAAGCCACAAGTGATCTTTGCTATCGGAGGCGGGAGTGTCATGGATACAGCTAAAATGGTGATGATCAAGTATGAACAACCAGAAAAGAATATTTTCATGATTTTACCCTATTTTGGCTCTTTAGGTTTGAGGAAAAAGTTTCGATTCTTTATTGCAATTCCCACAACATCTGGTACAGGTTCTGAAGTCTCATCTGCAGCAGTACTCACTGATATGGATCGCGATCCTCCTAAAAAGTTAGAAGTAATGAGTGATGAATTTCCTGCTGACATTACCATTTTAGATACAGATTTCGTCAAAGATATGCCCCCACTTCTAACTGCCGGAACTGGTTTGGATGCATTATCACATGCGATGGGAAGTTATGTTTCAAATTGGGGCTCTCCCTATATTGACGCGATGAACTATACAGCAATAAAGGAAATTGTTAAGTTCTTGCCTCGTGCTTATAAATATGGTGCAAAAGACATTGAATCCCGAGATCACATGCACATGGCGGCATTAATGGCGGGAATAGGATTTGGGAATACTGTTCCTGGCATAGATCACGCTCTTGGTCATTCTTTCGGAAAAATCTTTGGGGTTCATCATGGTTTATCTGTAGGATTGTTTTTACCTTATTCAATTGATTTTCAATCTAAAATTACAGAGAGATGGATTGATTTATGTCCAATTTTTAATATTGATACTAAAGGTAAAAATACTGAAGTATTGTACGATGAATTTAGAGCAAATTTGGTTGAGTTTATTAGATCGATCGACGCTCCAACATGCGTTCAAGAGTTGAAAAATCCTAAACTTTCTAAGGAAGATTATTTTGCCAAAATTGATTTACTTGTCCAGTATTCCGAAGATGACGCAGTAAGCTTAACTTCATTAAGGCCTATAAATTCTGAGTTATATAGGAAAATCCTTGAATATGCTTGGGAGGGAAAGAAAATCAACTTTTAAGGAGGTCAAACTAATGAGTGAAAATTTGATAGGTTATAATGGAAAAATTGCTTATATTGATTTAAATGCGCTAAAAGTGGAAATAAAAGATTTAGATCCTAATTTAGCGAAAGAATATCTTGGCGGTACGGGATTAAGTGCCAAATTGACTTACGATTTATTAAATGATGCGGACTTTTCTACGCTTAAACAGGATCCTTTATCGGATATTAACCCCCTAATATTCGCGACAGGACCTGTTACTGGAACTTTAAGGCCCTCTTCGGGAAGATACTCAGTAACTGGAATTTCTCCTCTTACTGGAATCTGGGGAGAGGGCACATCTGGAGGGTATTTTTGTATTTCATTACGTAATTCGGGTTTTGATGCGATAGTAATCACTGGAAAGTCAAAGGAACCAGCTTATTTATACATCCACGATCAAGAGATTGAATTTAAAGATGCGACTCATTTATGGGGAAAAGATACCTATGAGAGTCAAGAAATCTTGAAGAAGGAGTTAAATAATGATAAAATTCGGATTGCAACTATTGGTATAGGCTCAGAAAATCTTGTCAGATATGGCTGTATCATAAATGATGAGGGAAGAGCTATCGGAAGGTGCGGAATGGGAACGATAATGGGCTCAAAAAATCTCAAAGCTGTGGCAATACACGGTACCAATAAAGTTAAAATAGCTGACCCTGCAATTGGAAAACAGTATTTAAAGGAAGCAGAAGATGCTAAAAGGAGAATTCTTTTAGCAACAACAGTACCACTGCTGTTTACTCTGTACGGTACTAATTGCTATTTAGATATTGGAAGCGTTTTAGGTGATGCTCCTGGATATTACTTCACAGATACAGAGTATGTGGCTGCGAAATTAACAGGTGCAACACTTCGGGAAGAATATCCCGTACTTGACTACGGCTGTGCAGGTTGTACTATGCGATGCGGTAAAACCACACTTCTTGAAGATGAGGGCAGAGAAATAAGAGTTGATGGACCAGAATATGAGTCCGTAGCGGCGTTTGGACCACTTTGTGGAAATTTTGACTCAAAAAGTGTAGTGCTCTCTCATCATCTTTGTAATGTGTATGGAATTGATACGATATCTGCAGGTGTAAGTATCTCATTCTTGATTTATCTAGTAGAAAATAAAATAGGTACTGATAAAATACAATCATATTTAGAATCAATTGAACTTGAAAATCTCAAATGGGGAAACGGTGAGACCATACTTCAACTTATAGAGAATATCTCTAAAAGAAAGGGGATTGGAAATTTGTTGGCTGATGGTGTCCGAGTTATTGCTCAGAAATTGGGAGTAGACCCAGGATTAGCAGCCCACGTGAAGGGTTTAGAGCTACCCATGCATGATCCAAGAGCCTTTGCTGGCCAAGGATTAAGTTATGTTACTTGTTGTGTAGGAGCAAATCATGAGAAATGTGATTGGTTTAGCGCTGAGTTAGGGATGGTGAGTTATCCACTCTTAAGAGTTAAAGCTGGAGATCGCTATTCAATTAAAGGACGGGAAAAAGGAGTGATTGCTCTTCAAAATATTCGGGCTATTGATGACTCAGCTGTAAATTGTAACTTTATAAATCCTTCATTACCTCATATCATTGGCCATATTAATGCTGCCACAGGACAAGACTATAATAAAAAATCTTTGATACAAGTGGGAGATCGAATTAACACTTTGAAACGTCTGATAAACATAAAACTAGGAATTACTAAAAAAGATGATTCTTTACCTACTCATATCACAAAAGTATTATCCTCAGGAAAGACAATGGGGGTTAAATTAGATCTTGAAGATAATCTTAAGAAGTATTATGAATTAAGAAGCTGGGACTTAGAATCGGGAGCACCTACAGAAGAAAAATTAAAAGAATTGAACATAATCCCATCTTAAATTTTTATTTTATTTATTTAACTTTTTATATACTATGATTCCCTAATTTCATTATACAAATTAAAAAATTAGAGGAATCTAGAATGTTAAACATTGTGTTTGCGATTTTTCAACTCTTGATCGCTATTGGATTAATTGGATTTTGGCTAATGTTCTACTTTACAGAAGTTAAGAATCGGAACATGTCTGAGGTCGAATTTAAACACGAGATGTCCTTTCCCCTCCCAGATTTAGGATGGGTACTTCCAAATCTAATCATTAGTGCAATAGGTCTTCTTTTAGAACAAAGTTTCGGATATTTTTTTACCATAACGGCAGCAAGCGGTATGATGTTCTTGGGGTTGATAGATTTTGCCTTTAACTATCAAAATGGAGGGTTCAGTGTGAAAAAACACGGTTTTGATGCGTACATGAGTATTTTTATCGTAGCGGTGATGCTAATTATGGGGCCTATTTTTCTGGTTTATGGATGGTTTAGTTTAGGAATATGAGGGGATGATAATGAGCGAAAAATTAATTGAAAAACAACCGTTTAAGGATAAATTTGCCATTTTCTGTGGTGCTTCAAAGGGAATTGGAAAAGCTACAGCAAGTTTATTTGTTAAATTAGGTGGTAACGCTTGCATTGTAGCGAGAAATTTGGATACATTAAATAGTGCTGCTGATGAAATCAAGGGAAATAAGTACAGTGAAGATCAGATAGTAGATGTTTTAAGTTGTGATGTATCAAATGAAGAACAAGTACAAGGAGGATTCAATGAAATCATTAAAAAGCATGGGGTTCCAGATTACCTGTTTAATTTTGTTGGAATTTCCTTACCAGATTATACAGATAAAATGCCAATAAAAACCTATAAACTTCATATGGATACTAACTTTTTTGGGCAATTAAATCCTGTTATTACCCTCCTCCCTCATTTTATGGAACGCCAATCGGGTCATATTATTAATATGTCATCGGTTGCTGGTTATATTGGATTAATGGGATATGCAGCCTATACTCCAACAAAATTTGCGATTGCAGGACTGAGTGAAGTATTGCGACATGAATATAAACCCTATAACATTAAAATTTCGGTTGTATATCCACCTGATACCGATACGTTTGGATTACACGAAGAAGCCAAAACACGTCCTGAAGAATTAAATATAATCTCTGAGAGGGCAGGTTTAATGAAACCTGAAGAAGTTGCTGAAACAATTCTTAAAGGTGTTTTAAAAAAGAAATTTTATATCTTGCCCGGATCTTCGAAATTTATGTGGAGAATGATGCGATTCTTCCCAAAATTGGTCCATTGGGTCACTGATGGGGACCTTAAAAAAGCCAGAAAAAAAATGGGTAAATAATTGCTTTTTATTTTTTATTATCTTTTTTTAGCGAATATATATCTTAAAATGTGACAATGTTTTCCAAGATTCCCATGATTTTCCTCTTCTTTGATGATTCCATTCTTAATTATGATGTAATCGGCGAAGTGTTCGTATAAATCATTTTGAGTGAAATAATGGGTCGGTCTACCTGGTTTAGATTCGAAAGTGTTATGTTCTAATTTCTTTCCCTTGCCAAAACTTAGTTCTTTTTCAGAAAATACGGTAAAAAAAACATATCCTCCAAATTTTAATTGGTCAAAGCATTTTATGATAAAATTAAAGCGATCTTCTCTCAAGAAAAGATGTAATACATTAAAGCAATAAATAGCGTCATAGACCTCATTCGAAAAGGGCATGTTTAATATAGACCCTTCAAAAAATCGGCTATTACTATCAAAACTTTTTGCTAAATCTATCGCAGTCTTAGATATCTCAATTCCTGTGACCTCAAACTCAGAATCTGATAATAGTTTCGTGTTCCGACCATATCCCGCTCCAGGAACTAGAATTTTTTTAACATTGTATTTTTTAAATAATTTAATAGCGAGATAAGCAGATTTAGAGGGTTTGACTCCCCAAATTTTTCCTTCATCTAAAAATCGCTTTTCCCAATATTCCATGATAAATTTAATTATTGGTGTAAAATATTTTTAATTCAAAAAATTGAAAGAAAATGAAACTAATCGGTTTTATTGTAAATCCCATTGCTGGCCTTGGGGGGAGTGTGGGGCTTAAAGGAACCGATGGCAACTTATACAAGCTTGCTTTACAAATGGGAGCTAAACCTAATACTGTAAATATAGTTAATCAATTTCTTAATAGTTTAGAATATAAAAAGGAGATAAAGTTTTTAGCAGCTCCCGCTCAAATGGGGGAAGATTATCTTGGTGATTATGAGATTGAATATGAGGTATTTGGAGAAATCGGTGATAAAACAGATGCAGATGATACCAAAAAAATCGCAAATTTATTAATCGTCAAAAATGTTGAGTGTATTGTCTTTTTTGGAGGAGATGGGACTGCTCGAGATATATTTGACGCTATTGGAAGCGAAATTCCTGTAATTGCTGTACCAAGCGGTGTTAAAATGTTTAGTGCCGTATTTGCAATTAATCCAAGAGCGGCAGCACACATTCTTGATACATTAGTCTCAGATAGTATTGATTATGAAGAGCGAGAAATATTAGATATAGATGAAAATTCTTACCGAAAAGGGATTTTAGAATCCAAGTTATATGGCTTCTTAAAAGTTCCTAAAATCACGAACTTAATTCAAGCTAGCAAAGATAATTCAAGATTGGGTGTCAGCAACACAATTCAAAAGAAAGAAATTGCCCATGAAATAATTGAAAATATGGAGAATGATGCTGTCTATTTACTAGGCCCTGGTACAACGGTAAAAGCAATATGTGATGAATTAAAAATTCCCAAAACCTTGCTTGGGATAGATGCTATTTATCAAAATCAAGTTATTGGCCTTGATTTGAATGAAAGGAGAATATTGAAGTTGATACAAGAATATGATAAATTTTATATCATAATCTCTCCAATTGGCATGCAAGGGTTTATATTTGGGAGAGGAAACAAGCAATTTACCCCAAAAATATTAAGAATTATAGGATTAAATAATATTATCGTTATAGCAACGAGAAATAAGTTAAAAGAATTAACTTCACTTAGAGTCGATACCGGTGAAAAGGAATTAGACGAATTGTTTGAACGTTTTTTTAGGGTGATTGTTGGATATAAAGAAGAATTCATAATGCCAGTAAGATGATAGAAGTTCTGATTTTATACAAATAATTCTATGATATCCTTAAATTAATAAGAAAGTTAGATGATTGATATTGTATAAAAATACAATTTAATTAAAAATAGGTATATGAACCTTGAAACTTAAAAATCCAGTGAATATCATATTACTTGCGATATCATTTGTCATATTTGGGGGTTTAGGAATGATATTCATCACGCAAATGGAACTCCTTCCTGGATATAGTTGGGATGATTTACAAAATAGACATCCCGTAGAACTGAGCCTTCAATTAGCCAATGATTTAAACGAAGATGGAAAAGAAGATATAATAACAAATGCATTCCCAAGGAGTATTGAGATAGATGAGTTAACACGATTTTCTAATCAAGATCCTACATTTGGAGGTGTTTATGCCATCAATGGTCAGTCTGGCGGAGTTATTTGGGAACAAACTTATGAAACACCTGTAATAAAAGTAATGTCAGTTGGAGACATCAATTCGGATGGATTTCAAGACTTTTTCAACAACAGAGTAATGGTTAACAGTTCATGGGGAATGAAAATGGAAAATAGAAGTGGAGAACTGGTAGAAGTATATGAGCCTCAAATAATCCATAATGATTTTTCCAATCAAATTATGAGCGGTGAAAATGGAGAATTTTTATCAGAAAGTTTAACTAATTGGTTAGTATCTGATGTAATTAGGATTGGAGACTTAGGGGATGATCTTGAGGATTTTATTTTATTGGAAGGCAAGTATACGGAATATTCCAACAATTATATAATGAACATTTCAACCTATTTCTTAAATGGTACCAGGACACGAACAATTGAAATGGATGCCTACATCTATTCTGACTTGAGAGGAGAGTTTTCCATGCCTGCTTTAAAAGAATTTCCTTATAAAGGTACAACGCAAGCATTATTTATTGACTATGATACAATTATTCTGTTCAATACTAGTAAAAGTAGCTTTATGGATCAAATATATAATAAAACAGCTCTCCATTTTCAGCAATATTCTTTCATTGAAGATCTTAATCTCGATGGCGTCCCGGAGATCATTATAGCCTCAGAATATGGTAATGTGAGTATTCTTAGTGGAGTCGATGGCACTTTGATACAAGATTTTGTGCTTCCAACCTCCTCTTGGAATCTTAAAATTGATGAGATAGGAAACCCTTTAGGGGATCACTCAACATATATCTTGATTAAGAATAATGATTATAACAATAAAGAATTCTATACTTACATTTATTCTATATCTTTGACTGAAAGGGAATTAATTTGGGAATATTTTAAACCTTATGGGGATCAAGATGAAAGACCAAGGCTTTTTCCGTTAAGTGATGATCTAACTGGTGATGACATTAATGAGATTATTTTAATCTATAGATACCAACCAGCATTTCCTTTTTCCACGGATGTAAGAAGATATGTGACGCTTAATTTCATTACTGATGAAGAACTCGGAATTGTAAATTCTGATCGTTGGATAGAATCGCCTATCAACATTCCCGATTTTGACGGTGATGGAATTAAGGATTTTGCGTTCGAAGATGGGCTTTCAATTTATGCAATTGCTACTCAAAAACCATATGCTATATGGCAATCACCCTTATTTGATTTAGGAATGCCTTTATTCATCCTTTTAGCTAGTATTCTCTTAATTGGGATAATAATATTACTAATCAATGTCAAAAAATTGAAGCCAAAACGCGAGAGATTACGCCAAAGCAAGATGGCTGTGACGGCTAATATTATATCAATTGCAATCACAACAATTAGCTTTTCATTGTTCTTATTCTTATTAAACGTTTTTAATAGAACATTAATTGCTGGAGATCCGATGACAAACATTACTATTGTTTATCTCACAACTACAATAGTATGGTTCGGATTGCTTCCATTAACAGCGGCTATCTTTAATCAATTTGCTGCTCGGTTTGCTTATGGTTTTATAAAGCTTAGGAACTTCTTTTTTAAATTCTCTCGAAACTATAAGCATGCTATATTTGTTGAAGATTTACAAGGGAGGTTTCAGTTGAGTACGACAATAAGATTAAAAAGAGTTATACTCCCCATGCTTCTTTCGATTTCAATCGGCTTTTATACATACAATACTTTAGCTCCCATATTAGGATACTTGCAAGATTTTGATACATTTGGAGGACAAGAGTTCTTTTCTTTTATGATTGGGTATAATTTATTATGCATTTTACCCATGATTCTCAGTTTCATTGTATTTTCCTTTTTCATCTCAGGAAATTACATGCTTGATGATGCGGGGATTGCATATTACTTAGAGTCCAAAAAACATAGAAGACCTGGAGATGTTGAACCCATAAGTATTTGGTCACAATCAATCATCAAAGGAATTGCGGGTTTTTCCGCTATTATAACTTTTGTCTCCTTTTTTCAAACCGTTGATTTATCCGGACTTTATACACAAACTGGAGATGATCCTATGATTTCGTTCTTCTTTGGTTTGTTCATTAGCATAGCGATGTTTTATGGTACTCCGTTTCTGACTTCGTTCGCCTATATCTTATTTGCCATTGAAATTATGGATTTCTCTTATGAAAATAACACTGAAAAATTGTATAGGATAATGAAAAAACATGGATATGATACCACACCTAGATCCATTACGAATTTATTTCCCTCAGGTTATGAACGCTTGAGAGAAGATAAGAATTTATCTAAAAAAAGAGAAAAATAATTTTTTTTAATATTCTATTTCTTTTAATTTATGGGGTGGGACTCCAACTTCAGACATTCCCCCATCTACAGGAAAACAGTGTCCTGTTATATAGTTTGAAGCAGGAGAAGCAAGAAATAGCACCATATTCACTATATCTTCTACTGTACCGATTCTTTGTTGTGGGATCTTTAAATTTCCATCTCGCATAGTCACTCTCATGGATTCTTCGTCATTGAGATAAATCCCCGTGACATGAAAACCCGGTGCAATCGAATTTACAGTTATATTTGGCGCTAAAGTTTTAGCTAATAATTGTGTAAGTGCAATTACCCCTACTTTTGTTAAACTGTATGCAGGAATCGCTGGATCGACAACTATTCCCGCTGCTGAAGCCGTATTTACCATTTTCCCAGATAATTCTTCATTCTCATACTCTTGTGATTTCATTTTTCGCCATAATGATTTAGCAACGAGCCATTGACCTTTAAAGTTGACTCCCATAATTTTATCCCAATCTGCCTCCTTTATTCTGCAAATATTCCTTCCATAAGATACACCAATTCCAGCATTATTGAATAAGAAAAAAATGTTCTCCAATTCTTTATATGCCTGTTTAGCCATAGCTTCTACTTGATCGGATTTTGAAACATCACATACTATTGGAATTACTTTTGCTTTAAATTTATCTTGTATTTCTTTGCTCGTTTCTTCCAATAACTCTTCATTAACATCAATAAGAGCAAGTTTTGCCCCTCTTTCAGCGAATGCTCGTGCGACACCTTTACCAAATCCACTTGCTGCTCCAGTAATAAGTGCACCTTTTCCATCTAAAAATTTATCATCCATTATTAAAAGCTCCTACAATCTATATCTTCAATTTTTTTTCATCTGTATTTATATTTTTATAATTTTTTAAATTGATATCTTTAAGGCATAAATTTAATTGCATGAGTAAATTTAGAATTTAATATAGAAATCATAGGTAATCAAAATGGCTGTTGATAGGATAATTCCTTTTCTGATGAATATTGGTGAAGTAATACCCACGAGATCAAAAGCGACGTTATTGGATGAAATGGCAATCGCATTAATAGAAGCGATAAATATTCAGGGTAAAAAATTAAAAAAATTAGGGAAAATAAATAGAATTAGTGTCTGTTTTTGGCCAGTACGCTTAATTCCATTAAATGAAACAAGAGCTAGTGTTTGTAGTTATCTACTTAATGAACAAGAAAAATTAAGCGTGGGTAAATTTGCACAAGTTCCTCCTAATCCAGAAAATTTGATCAAAGGAGCTGATCCAGAATCTTTTTTAAGTTCATTACAATCATATAACACTACTTACTTGAAAAAATCTAAAAACTACAAGCGAGGAACAGTAATTCAAGAAGCTCTATTTAGTGCTGATGAGGTTGATTATTTTAAAAGCTTTTTCTTGAATCAATATAATATAAACTCATTTAATGAACCATATTTTCTCCTTGAAGGTGGGCCGATTCCAAAGAGCATTAGCCAGGCGAAAATCGTTCCTGATGTCTACGACTATATTGAGCAGAAAGATGTTAAAATGTTGGATGACTACGGCTTACTCATAACAAAATTGTGCGATCAATGGATTCAGAGAGGCTCAAAAAATGTTGACCAAATCAGAAGCAAAAAAATCGATACTAGTGAAGAAGAAAAACAATTAGAATTACTTAACAAGGAAATAGAGACTGAAAAAGCCAAAAAAATTGAAGGAACTCCTGAAGAATTAGTAAAGTCAGGAAAGTACAAAATAAATGATAAAACAAGTGAGTTACATAATGATAACAATCAAATAAAGAGCAGCATCGATCGTCTTAAAGCTGCAATCAATAAAAGTGATTTATTCGAAGTTGAAAACTCATTAAAAGACTTAGAAATTAAGTATCAAGATTTAGGTAATGCTATAAGTAGATATAATAATGAAATGATGCAACTGAGAAAAAATGTTCAAAAAGAAATCTCAGATTTAGAAAGTACAAAACAACAAAAAATTAGAGAATTAGAACGAAAAAGATCTGAAGTGGAGAGCAAGGTTCAATCTAAACATAGTGAATTAAGTAGTGATTTGAGTGATGCAGAATCTATAATAGCTACTATTAAACAAGAAAAACAAGCGTGTTTAGATAATATTGAATCCATTAAAGATAAAGAAATGAGCGATGTTCAAGACTTCTTTAGAAATTATTCTATTGAGATTAACACTCAAAATGTTATAGTTGGTGTTCCAATGTTTATATTTTATTTTGTAGATCCTAACACTCGAAGAACTACCTTAAGATCTCCAGTACTTCCTTTACTCGTTGAAAAAGGAAAAGTGCATAAAACAAAAGTTACTGAAGGATTTAGGAGCAAATTAGAAGATTTAATGAATAAAGACAATGCAATGATTAACTTAGTTGAAAAAGGCGGAGAAAAGGGAAATTTAATGGATATGAAGAATTTAGATACGCACCTTGATGAATCGATAAATGATCTTCGGATGCGAAAAATAATAGGTAAAAAAGAAGCAGAAAAAGCCAAAGATGTGGTAAATAATTTAGTTTGGTAATAATATTATTTCTTTTTTTTATTAAATATATCTCATTTGTTGCCCACAACAAATTGGAATTGCTTTATGTTCACAAGTATCTGGATTACAGCAGCATAAAAGATGGCTATCTCTCGCAATCATGGATTCACCACAGCAAGTGGGAACTTCTAACGTACGACCACATATTTCACATTCAAGTTGAGTAATTTCAATCACCAAAAATTTTATTTTTAATCAACATACCCTAAAAAATCAAATTAAAAAAAAGCTCTATTTATATAATATAAAATAAACCCAAAGAACCAATTATATTTGATTCGCTTCGCTTTAGCACTGATTTAAAAACCTTCAATTATCATGCTTCATACTAATTAGTAGACTTATTTTAACTGGAGATAATTGATGGCTGAAAAATTAAATCTAGACAATTCCTTTCGCTTATATGATGAAGCCTTAAAGGTGATTCCTGGAGCCATATTAGGAATTAGGCGACCCTATAATTTCGTAGAAGGAGAATACCCGATATTTTTCGAAAAAGCAAAAGGGGGTAAAGTTATAGATGTTGACGGAAATGAATATATTGATATGCTATGTGCCTATGGTCCAATAATTATCGGTCATAGAGAAGAGGAAATTGATAATGCTGTAATAGATCAGATAAAAAATAAAGGTTTCTGTTTTTCATTAACTCAGCCCATTCAAAATGAGTTAGCTAAAACCTTAAGAAATTTAATACCCTCATGTGAGAAAATAGTATTCATGAAAATGGGATCGGACGCAACTACTGCTGCTATTCGCACAGCAAGAGCATATACTAAAAGAACAAAGATCTTACATTGTGGATATCATGGTTGGCATGATTGGAGTTGCGAGGTTTATGGAAATGATGCAGGTATTCCAGACAAATTAAAGGAGGACATAATCCCATTTGAATATAATAATTTAGTGCAAATTGAATCAATATTAAAGAAGAATAAAGATCAAATCGCGGGAATTATTCTCACTCCAATAAACACGCCCGGTGGTAGAGAAGTAGAGATGCCCAAGCCAGGATATTTAGAAGGATTACGTAAAATCTGTGATGAAAAAGATATAATGTTGATATTTGATGAAATAAGAACTGGTTTTCGGGTTGATATGGGGGGAGCACAAAAGATGTTTGGTGTCACACCCGACTTAGCCGCATTTGGAAAGGCAATGGGTAATGGTTATCCCATAAGTACTCTAGTTGGCAAAAAAGAAGTAATGGATGTATTGGTTGATAAAGTTTTTCTGAGTTCAACGTTTTTCCCAAATAGTTTATCACAGATTGCTTCTATTAAGACTCTCGAGATTTTACAACGGGAAAATGTATTAAACGTAATTGCAGAAAGAGGAAAAAGATTTGCAAAATGTGTAAACGATACTATCCAAGATAACAATATCCCTTGTACCTTCACGGGTGAACCTTGGATGCCATATATTACGTTTGATCCTGATCCCGACTTTGTCTACCGTAAATTAAGAGAAGAATTCTATAGGCAATTAATACGTAGGAGGATTTTCTTGCAGCCATTCCATCATGGGTATATAGCATATCGTCATTCAGAAGAAGACCTAAATTATGCAGCTGAAATGATTGATGAGTCTTTGAGGTTGTGTAAACGACAAGCATAAAAAAAAATTAAATTGAGAGAATATGGAATTTACTTTTCATATTAAGTGGGTATTGTTCCATATACAAAGTAAGGCTTGAAACTGAGAATTGCTGGAATTAACGAAAATGTAAAACAAATTAGAGCAATTATAGCACCCAATACTTGCATTTTCTTATTAAAGGCCTTACTTTCTAACATTTTATTCTCGCTCTTTAATGGGACGGAACTTTCGGGATTCCAAACTTCATCCATTCTAAACGCGCTAGCAGCTGGCACAGAGCCTTGCATGCCATAAGTTAGATGGGTTACCCCGGGATCATGGTGAAACACATTACCTTTTTTATTTACTTTCATTTTATAGTAATTAGACCCTTGCTCAAGCGAGCTAATGAGTAATAAAACAAGGATAATAGACTCTGGGATAGTTAGAAAACCACTATAAGGAATTACTAATATTAGAGGAATGCTACTAATTATCATAGCAATATAGAAATAGAAAAAATACGATTTGGATGCTAAGAATGTATAAAAACCCACTCCAATTAGACTTATAAAAGCTATTGAACTCAAAATCGTAAAAGTGAGATTAACGAACGCATTAAGTAAGAAATATGTAAAGATAAATGCGTGCAATCCCATTATTATTAAATAACCAAGATTTTTGAGAAAGGCCAATTTTCCATTGAAAATTTTTTATTTCACCCTTTTTTTCAGATTTGTAAATTTATAATTTTACCATTAGTATAGAATAAAACCGATATTTAAAACTTATGGCATAGACTTTTTTAGGTTTAAAGTATTAAATCAACATGTTATAAAGAGATTAGAATAATTAGGAGTAAAAAAAAAGAGTTTGTCTAAAGAGAAACAACGCGATTTATTTCCTTTTAATTAGTTTCAAGAATTTATGTTCACAATACCACCAGAAGACGCCCACAGAGAAGCATATGATCCAGTTTATAATCAAAAATCCAATATTGGTCAAAAAATCATCAGCTACAATTCCAAAAACATTTACTAATCCATTAAAACCGGGAGCTATCCACACGTCATTATAAAGTATGTATAGGGTGATATAAAATACGTCCTGGGTTAAATAAACATGAAAGGTAGATTTACTCATTGCTGATATTGATTTTGACATCCAATTGTGGGGGTTTTTTGGAACAAGGCGTAGAACTATTAAAAAAATTAACGCAGAGTAAATGAATGTTATGTAATTGTAATCTCCCCTAACTATACCCGAACCATCAAACTCTAAACGAAAATTGAAAAAATCCCAAGCTATCATGTATACTAAACTAAATGGAAAAAGGCTCCAAACAAATAAGTTCTTTTTACTAAAAAGATCATGATCTCGTGAAAACCAGAGCCCCATACCAATAGCAGAAAGAACCACAAGTATTGTCTGACGGAAATATATCTCTTTGTTCCAAAGGTCAAGACTTGTTATAGGCCCTATAAAAAAGAATAGGAATAGATGCATGCTAAACTCAATTATAAAACAGAGTGTTAACGTGAGTATGGGCGATTTAATAAAAAACCAATATAACAATGGAATTAGTAATATGGATTGGAATAAAACTGGAATGAACCAATTACCAGGACCTTGTAAAAGTGATTTTTGAAAAACAATATATTCTAAAAACCAATTTTCACTGAATATTTCTGGAAAAATGCTTCCATAAATGATAAAACCAACAGTTGTTGATACGAGGTAAAAAATCAAGTAAGGAAAAAGAAACCGCCAAAATTTTTTCTTAAAATATTCAATCGAGTATAATTCTCTGAGAGTTTCTTTCCCTTGCTTTTTAAATGAATTACCCCAATTAAAACCTAATATAATCAAGAACATAGGAATAGCTGTTCGTTCCCATAGTTCGAGTCCAAAACCCCAATGGTTTGTATATCCTAAAGAGTGGTCAATAATCACAAATGCAATCATGACTGCTTTCAATAAATCAATCTGGAAATAATTTCCTTTACTCTTCATGAAACTAGGATTTTTTTCAACAGTAGAGATATTATTTTTCATTTTTTTTAGAACTCTTTATTGGAAATATAATTTATTTCTAATTCACGTAAATTATTAAATCCCACCTTAACCTTATTCATTTTTTATTCAAAAAATTTCTTACCACATACCAAGAGTAGTTTCAAAATCTTTTTGGTATCTTCGTTTGATTGTGAAATTTAAAATAATTTAATAAGCTTGAAAATTCAAGCTAAGTTTATTAATTTAAAAAAAATATCTTTTGTACATGAATTTAAAAGGGTTAATAGAAATGCCATATTTTGATAATGAAGGTGTTAAAATATATTATGAAATTATAGGGGAAGGACCACCCGTGATAATGATACACGGGTTTGCTTCAAACATCCAAGGTAATTGGAAAGATAGCAACTGGGTAGAGTTTCTAAAGAATAATTATCAATTAGTACTTGTGGACTGTCGTGGACACGGAAAAAGTGATAAGCCTAAAGATTCTACTCAGTATGGAGAAAAAATAAATGAGGATATCGTCAAATTACTTGAGTATTTATCTATTCAGAAAGCTAATTTTTTCGGATATTCTATGGGGGGAAGAATTACTACAGATATTTTACTTGAAAATCAGGATCTTTTTATTAGTGCTATTATTGGAGGATTCCCCCTCCACTATTCCAAAAAAAGAACAAAATTTATTGGTAAAGTAATGATGAAAAAATGGATAAAGGGTTTAAAAAAAGCAGATCTTAATGATGTAAAAAATAAAAGCGCGCTAAGATTCCGAAAAGTAATATCAACTTATACGGATTCTAACTCCCAAGATCTTGAAGC
>Ga0315542_1000204_pt1 | contig 35047 bp, 30 predicted proteins | sample SalMarSW160120MG_FD_202541 | JGI IMG/M metagenome (GOLD analysis project Ga0315542, IMG submission 202541) | Salt marsh sediment microbial communities from the Plum Island Ecosystem LTER, Massachusetts, United States - Salt Marsh Sediment SW1601-20 ...
GCAACTGTTTCAAGCTCGCGCCGTTCATAACAAGATGTGATGCAAAGGTATGTCTCAGATCGTGGAACTTGAAGTCTTCAATTCCGGCCCGTTTTACCGCTGCATTGAACCCACGCTATAACATTTATTCTTTTCGGTATGCCTCCGTCATTTCAATAACCGTCAATCAATATCTTGACAAGCTGGAAATGCCTTTATATTATAATAAGGTATTGATTTCACAATTTTAATAGCATTCCTGAACTGAAAACACCGGTCGCTGAATGAGAATAGTAGGAATTCATGAGAGGAGAATAGTATGAAACGAATATTGCTTGCAACGGATGGGTCCAATTTCTCACTGAGTGCAGCTGCCTATCTTGCCGATCTCTACAAAGGAAGCTCGGATCTGGACTTCACTGTTCTCAACATCCTTCCTGCAGCCCCGTCCCTTTATCGAGAGGAGCAACATGATCCTTTGATTCGGAAAGACTATGCTGAATGGAAGAAGAAAAAAACAGAGGAAGGACAAAGATACACAGAAGAGGCCATAAAGGTTCTCCGGAATGGGGATTTCGAGGAAAGCCAACTGCAGGTCAAGCATCCTGAGCAAATCATGGGAGTTGCCCGCGACATTCTTCGCGAAGCTGCTGCAGGGTCTCACGATGCCTGCGTGATCGGCAAAAAGGGCATGGGGTGGATCGATGATGTCCTCCTGGGCAGCATTACCAGCAAGCTGCTGGAAATCTCTGAAAATCATCCTGTCTGGTTAGTGAGCGGTAATGAATGGAAAAGCCGAAAGGTTCTGCTTGCCATGGATCACACCCCGAGCGCAGTTCAACTTGCTCGCTACGTTGGGGAAATGCTTCGCGGCTTGGAAGCTGTTCAAATCACGCTTTACCATTACTGTCCGCCTTTCGATGAGTATTTTGCCCAAGAGGAAGAAGGAAAGATGACGAAAATCGAAAGGCGCATGGTCGAACGAGATGAGAAGGAAATAAACAGCCTTTTCGATGAAGCACTAAATGCATTTGAGGACCTCGGCTACAACGAAAAAGCCTTAACCACTCGTTTCGAATACGGCAAATCAAGCTCGACAAGAAAAATCTCACCGGCGATAATTAAAGAATTGCTAGAAGGCGATTACGGAACCTTGGTTCTTGGCCGAAAAGGCTTTACGCAGGCGACCGAATTCCGGCTGGGATCTGTGGTTCTGAGAACCATTAGGAAGGTGGATAATCGTGCCGTCTGGATTGTCCCTGTCTGAACCCTTCTCTGATGCGGGCTTCCTTTTGCACCCGGGACTGTACTTTTTCGCATCAGATGTGCATCTATTTCTGAGACACATAGATATCGTCACCCCTTAGAGGCAACATTCGGACTTCTCTCGGATACGAATTCGCTATCTACCTGGAAGAAAGTTCTTTGCCTCAAGAAGACTTGTCAGACACATTCATCTCCTCACGTGAAGAGCAACGATAAGACTCCGGTCGTGACTGGACCATTTCATACGACGGACTGCTTCATTGACTTATTCTAGAGCGGGAATGAAAGAACTGTTCGCCAAACTTAGAGAAAAGAACTTCCGTGTTACGGCGGTATTACGGATCTCTTGAAAAAGAAGGTACTATTGAATTTGCCGTCTATGATCTCATCAGGGGCCTAGTTCCCGAAAAGACCAAGAAGAACGAACACCCGAAATCCTTTTACAATATGCTGACCTTATGGGCACAGAGCGTGGCCGATGAGCTCAGCGCGATGCAGGAGCGTTATCAGTGGCTTCATACCGCCTCCTTTGGCTTCGTCAAGCAGGAGACCCGAAAGCTGGGAAGGGACGTCATGTCTCAGACTCATCCCCCTGATGGAGAGGACACCCTGAACAAGGCCATCCATGTCATGTTCAAAGAGGATATTCGGCGACCCATGATCGTGAAGGACGGAGAGATTGTCAGCATTGTAAGCATCATGGATATCTTTCCCGAACTCCCTGAAATTGCGGTGGATCAGTGTTTTATTGACTAGATCCTTCAAATCCTCGATGATTTAAAGGGTCACTCCGGCATTATCCAAATAAATATCATGACCGCTTCTTTAGAAAGAAAAGGGGGAACATGCGCGTTCTACCGCAAAAAGACTGGCACACTATGGATGTCAACGAGGTGTCGGTCAGGATGGAAACGGATCCGCTCACGGGCCTTTCAAACGAATCGGCTGACCAGCGGCACGAGATCTTCGGCACCAACGCTCTAACGCAGAAGAGGGGGCAGGGCCCCGTGATCCGTTTCCTCCTTCAATTCAACCAGCCGTTGGTCCTTATTCTTCTTGCCGCTACCGTGGTAACCCTTTTTCTCAAAGAATGGGTGGACGCGGCAGTCATATTCGCTGTGGTACTGGTGAATGCCGTCATCGGCTTGGTCCAGGAATCAAAGGCCCGTAAGGCTATCGAAGCACTCGCCAGGTCCATGGTCAGCGAGGCGACCGTTATCCGTGCGGGTGAGAAGAAAAAGATCCCCTCTTCCCGGCTTGTTCCAGGGGATATTGTTTTCCTCCAGTCCGGGGACAAGGTTCCGGCTGATGTGAGGCTTTTCAATATGAGGGAACTTCAGATTGATGAGAGTGCACTGACGGGAGAAAGCGTGCCTGTCCGGAAGGCGGACGCTCTTCTCGATGTGGATATGCCCATCGCGGATCGGAAGAATATGGCATACTCCTCCACGCTCGTCACCTATGGGTCTGGTCAAGGCATCGTCATCTCAACCGGGGATAAAACGGAAATCGGTCGCATCAATGAACTTATCTCCTCCGCTGGGATACTCGAAACCCCTCTTACCAAGAAGATCCACCACTTCAGCACAATCCTCCTTTACGTCATCCTCGGCATGGCAGGGCTTACCTTTGCCATCGGTGCCCTGAGGAACCAGAACCTGGTGGAGATGTTCCTCGCCTCTGTGGCCTTGGCCGTGGGAGCCATTCCCGAGGGCCTGCCCGCAGCCATCACCATCACCCTTGCCATAGGGGTCTCCCGGATGGCAAAGAGAAACGCCATCATACGCAAGCTGCCCGCGGTTGAAACCCTGGGGAGCACTACCGTCATATGCTCGGACAAGACGGGAACCCTTACCCAGAACCAGATGACTGTTGAAATCATCTATGGTGGAGGAGGTGAATATTCCGTTTCAGGCGCGGGATATTCGCCTGAAGGGACGATCGTACCAAGCCCGGGGGCCCCTACCGTCGATTCCAACAGGGCACTCACCGAAGTGCTCAAAGCTGGGTTATTCTGCAACGATTCCGCTCTCAAAAGGGGCGACGACGGGTGGCGAGTAGAAGGGGATCCGACCGAGGGGGCCCTCATTACCTCTGCGAAAAAAGCCGGCTACAGCCGGGAGGAACTGGAAACAACGATGCCGAGGATCGATGCGATTCCCTTTGAATCGGTCCATCAGTATATGGCCACACTGCATGATCCCGGGGAAGGCAAACCCAAGATCGTCTATGTCAAAGGATCCATCGAGAGCCTTTGCCTGGAGTGCAACCTTCTCTATAACGAGGAAGGGGACCTAGATGCGGCGGACTCCCGCGAAATCCACGATCGGGTTGAAACAATGGCTCAAAAGGGACTGAGGGTGCTGGCCTTTTCGAGAAAGGAGATGCCGCCTGAAACACGCACCATCAGCCACGAGGATCTTCAGGACGGACTTCAGTTTCTGGGGCTGCAAGGGATGATCGATCCGCCTAGGGAAGAGGCGGTCGCGGCTGTCGAGACCTGCCAGAGGGCCGGAATACGTGTGAAGATGATCACAGGGGACCATGCGGGGACAGCAGCCGCCATAGCCGTGAAGATAGGCCTTTGTGGCGAAACCTGCTCTGTACACACACGGGAGGTCATCACGGGAAGAGACATCGTGAATCTCTCCGACGAAGACCTAGCCAGAGAAGCCCAGCGGACCGCTGTTTTCGCACGCGTCTCCCCCGAACAGAAACTCCGGCTGGTCGAAGCCCTTCAGAAACAGGACCATGTGGTGGCCATGACCGGAGACGGCGTCAATGACGCGCCGGCCCTGAGACAGGCAAATATCGGCATAGCCATGGGCATTACAGGGACGGAGGTGTCCAAGGAGGCGGCCGATATGGTCCTTACCGATGACAACTTTTCCACCATCCAGGCGGCGGTGGAAGAAGGAAGAGGCGTGTTTGATAATCTCATCAAGTTCATCACGTGGACACTCCCCACCAACGGCGGTGAAGGGCTGGTCATCCTGTTTGCTATTCTCCTCGGTACCCGGCTTCCCATACTGCCTCTTCAAATTTTGTGGATCAACATGACAACAGCCCTCTTACTAGGACTGACCCTTGCCGTGGAACCCAAGGAGCCAGGCCTGATGGACCGACCTCCGAGAGACCCCAGACAGCCGATATTGAGCCGTCAGCTCTTCTTCAGGATTTCCCTCGTGAGTTTTCTCCTGCTCATTAGTGCCTTCGGGTTTTTCAAGCTGGAATTGGTGTTGAAAGGAGGAAACGAGGCCTTGGCCCGTACCGTTGCCGTGAATGTCTTTGTCTTCGGTGAGATGTTCTACCTGTTCGCCTGCCGTTCCATGAAACAGCCTGCCCGGCGCCTTGGCCTGTTTTCAAACAGATGGCTCCTAGCAGGTGTGGTGATCATGGCGCTCTTCCAGGCCATCTATACTTACGCCCCTGTCTTTAACAAAGTCTTTGAAAGTCACCCCATAGGGATCATCGAATGGTCCATGGTCTTGGGAAGCAGCACATTTATCCTTTTTGTGGTCGGGTTTGAAAAATACCTGGCAAGGAGAGCGGAACGTTCTTGGATGAGGTAGCAGAGTCTGCTCTTGCTCTTGGTGCGATTGACAAACGAAGTGACATCGCAGGGAATTGGCGATTATATGTATAAAATTCCGATCTAAATCGTCGCTGATGGGAATCGTCGAAATTGTTTCTCAGAGAAACCGTATCTGAAGAGGAAACAGTTCCAGGGGCTGTTATCGCCATTCAGAGCTTCAGCGATTTCTTGGGATTCAATTCCCACCTCCATCTTCTCGCCTCTGATGGTTGTTTTTATGGCCAAGGCATGTTTCTGATCGACATGCTTACGCCATGGCGCCATTCGGGTTTTAACTTGATCCTTTTTTATTTCTCCTTTGCTCCATCCCAGAGAGCGCAAAACGCCTCGTTCTCCGCAGACATGCATGTCCTAGCCACAGCCCACTTCAGGGTGATAGGCGCCAGCAGGGTGGTGACAAAGGCCATGAGTACCAGACCGGAAAACTGATCAGTCGTCAGCAGGGGTTCAGTGATGACCTTGGACTTCAACAGATCGTTGCCGAGATCAAGGACCACGGAAGCCACGACCAGTTCAACTGCGCCACGACCATTCATCCCAAAGCCTATGATCGCGGATTCCTGTATACTATATTTGAACAGTGATGCTCCAAGCCCGCACCCCACAAGTTTTCCCAGAATGGCGACAAAGATGAGCACACAGGCAAAAATGAGGAAAGACCAGTTCCACGTAAAATGCAAATGAAAAGAGAGAGAGGCGAAAAAGATGGGGACCAGGAAGCCGTAACTAATTGAATAAAAATGGCTGCTTATGGCTTCATACACTTCCGAATCCATGATTTCCTTTCTCACAAACTGGCCGGCGAGAAAGGCCCCTATGATGAGATGAAGACCCGCCAATTCAGCAAGGTAGGCCATGAGCAGGGCAGTTGTCATGGCGAACATGAATGCCTTTCCTCCCCGGTTGGTCAGTCTCCTTGTTAGAGGCGGCATGATAAATTGTCCGATCACTATGGTCAGCGCGAAAAAGCCACTCACCTTGAGGAAAATCAAGAGAAGCGCAGATAATTGGACACTTCCTGTTTTGGCAAATCCAAGAAGCGTGGATAGGGCCACCAGGGCAAGAATGTCATCGGCGATGGCCGCGCCCATGATGATATGTCCCACTTTACTACGATTGATTTGCATGGATTGAAGGATGACGGCCTGGACGGCAATGGCGGTAATGGATACGCCCATGCCTACGAAAAGAGATTGCATAACGGTCCCACCAAATAGACTCGTAGTAAGGTACCCCAGTGCGAAGGGCAAAACAAATCCCCCAACAGCCACGGAGAGTGCGGACCAGATATGCTCGACCAGCTCCTTTGGATCCATCTCCATGCCGGTGTGGAACATGACAAAGAAGATCCCCAGTTCGGCAAGCATCTCGATTGAGGGGGAAATGCCTATTATACCTAGAATTGGAGGGCCGAGTATGATACCTGCCAGCAATTCTCCAAGCATAACCGGCAGCCCCATCCTGGTAAACACCAGGCCCAGCACCCATGCGACAGTCAGGATGAGGAGAAGGTTGAGGATGACTGAAAAATTAAACATGGGTAAGTCGCCTTTTTGAAAATATTCTTTTTGTCCTGCACACCATTAAATCATATAGTCTGCTTCCTGGCCAAACCATCGAATGGCATCTGGATCCTTATTCACACCGGAGGGATTGTCCCGATGCGTTTACCCATAAAATCATGGGAACTATGCGGTATGGCCTCCACATGACTGCTGTTTAACCCCAACAAAAAAACCAATATTGCCACATTATTTCGCGTCTTTCAAATGCAACCTCTTTATGTGGCCGGAAGGCCTCGATCCAGATTCCTGTGATATGTCTGTAATATGACAGCCTGTCTTTACTGAATGTCAAATAGGATCTCTGTCTCAACGGTTGGATCTACGGCTTCTAAGGGATCAATCTCTGTCTTTTGCCCCGCTCTTTAATGAGATGCGGAGAAAAGAGGAAGGTTACCGGCTTGTCAAGGAACTCGCCATATCCCTGGAAGCTGGAAATTTGTGACAAAATGTGACAGTAACTATTTTTTCTGTCTCTTTTCCTTCCATTATTTCTACATCACACATTTTGAAAAATCAATAAGTTAAGCCATTCCGGCATGTTCCTCAGACCCCCCGAAACCGAATGGGGTTCAGGGGGTCTGAGGAACAAATCCCCGCGTCCCGACCAGCAAAAAGTATGAAAACGGCAGATCAGAGCTTTTTTGATCTGGCTTTTTTCATTGGAAATGCTGATGGTTCGTCCGCTTTCCAATGTGGTCCTGGTCGTGCGTTGTTGACAGCCGTGAAAAGCCTCACGAAGAGTGAGGCGGAAAAAGGATACGAGCGCTTGCATGAAGAAGGGAAATTGACCCGCAGCGCCGACAGCGGCGCAAGCGGATCAACTACTGAACAAAATAAAGACGTGCACGGTTATGCAGACAGCTATCCTGAAACCACCGCCTCAAATACCCTCAGGAAGTTTTCTCCGAGGATGCCCTGGATCTGCTCATCCGAATATCCCCGTTTGACCAGACCCCTTGTGACGTTGGGGAAATCACGATAGTCGGCAAATCCATCCAGGGTGTCGAGCATGCTTGTCAACCGGTCCCGTTCGGCGTCGAATCCCCGCTTCAGGCTGCCGGGGAGAAAAGCCTCCATGAGGATCGTATCCGGCAGGGGCATGGGCCAGTCCGTACCGATTCCCACATGATCCCATCCTACCAGGTCGACAATGTAATCGATCTGATCCAGCCAGTGGTTCATGCCTGCCTTCTTTCCATTCTCTTGCGGTGGGGCAATGAAGAAGGGCAGGTTGTACACGCCGATGACGCCGCCTGTCTCGGCGAGGGCCTTCAGTTCCTCGTCCGTCTTGGCACGACTGTGGGGATACACGGCCCGGGCTGCCGTGTGGGAAGCAATGACCGGTTTTTTTGAGAGCTTGCAGGCATCCAGGGTTGTCTGTCGGCCGCAGTGACCGGTGTCGACCATGATGCCCAACTCGTTCATTTTGGCGATGCACGCTGCACCGTAGTTGCTGATACCGGCATCGGTCCGCTCGGTGCATCCGGCGCCTATCAGGTTCCAGAGATTATAGGTCAGCATGACCATCCGCAGACCCATTTCGTAGGCGGGTTCCAGCAGGTCGATGAAGTTCTTCTCTATGCCGGTGGCCAACTGGGTGTTGATCCAGGCGGCGTGCTTGCCTTCGGCCTTAGCACGGCGGATGTCTCCGGGAGTCAGAGCCTTGATGACCCAGTCCGTTCGATCGAACATGGCAATGTTGTACGCGAGAGAAAGGGTAAAGCTCTCCCAGGAGGAGAACTCGACCATCCGGTTCCCAGCCGTCACTCCTGAGGCATCCCAATCCTCCTTGAAACGCGGGAATTTCCCCTTTGAACTCATGTGCTGAGCCTGATAAATGCCTTTAAGCGTTACCGCGTCAACATCACCCGTGGCGCTGAGTGCATCCGTCAGTTCCTGCACCATTTCATTGGTAAGGGAGAGCTTGGTGGACGGCCCCCAGAAAAGCATGTCGATGACGATGCTCTTTCTGTGCAGTTCAGCCGCCCGCGTTTCCTCATCCGGCGTCAAATTGTAATCGAACACCCCGGAGCATTCCTGGTCCTGATTGCCCATAGTCTCTTTCCTTTTCTTTCTTGCCTTCCGCATATTGAACGAACACGTTTCTCCCGGCCGTTTCCATCCTTCCAAAGGGAGTGATAAGACCTTGGTTTTCCGGGAACAAAGAGTAGAGAAGTTGGTTTGGCCAGTCAAGGAAAATAACGGCACAATATACGGCGGCTTCATGCGCTTTGTGAATTCCCGGCCCGGGAAGTCATTTGTTGGATAGCAGCCCATGGGAGACGACGGCCTTTCGGAATTCAGGCGCACTCCCACATGTGCCCGGATGGGCCGCGATAGAGATATGAAAAAAGGAGAAGCCCTTCGCCCGGGCCGTCTATTTTCCGTAACGCTGGGAAAGGTACTGGATAATAGCCTGTGCCTGCTCATCCGTAATGGGGCAGCCATTCGCTTTCATCTGCATGACCGTTTTTTCCCATTCCTTTGCCGTCTTCCTCTTGGACTCGGGTTTCTTGAGGCTGTGGCACAGGCCGCATTTCTGCTCAAAGAGGCTTTTGCCGTCCATCGTGGGTTTTTCGGAACTGTAAGCGAGGGTTCCCCATACAACCGGGAAGATCATCGCAAGCATGCATACCATCAGTTTTTTCATTCCAAAACCTCCTTTTCAGTACGTGCAGTGAGTCCGCTTGGGCTGTAAGTGAGCTGCTGCCGGTTATTGAAGGGGATTCATTAGGACCGGTTCCATTTTTTCCAGTGCCCAGTCAACCTCTTCTTTCTTGATGACCAGCGGTGGCGCAAAGCGAATGATATGCTCATGGGTTTCCTTACACAGCAATCCTTGCTTTTGCAGGGCTTCGCAATACTGCCGGGCACCCCCTGCCTCTGAGGTAAATTCAACGGCCAGCAAGAGACCTTTTCCCCGCACCTCCTTGATATGGGGTCCCTTGATCTTTTCCCGTAATCTGGCCAGAAAATAGTTTCCCATTTCGGCCGCGTTTTCGATCATGTGTTCCTCGACCAGGACCTTGAGGGCGGTTCTGGCAATGGCACAGGCAAGGGGATTGCCTCCGAAGGTGCTTCCGTGCTCGCCTGGACGCAATACATCCATGACCTCCTGATTCGACAGCACGGCTGAAATTGGATAGAACCCGCCGGAAAGGGCCTTCCCGATAAGGGTGAGGTCTGCCTCGATGCCCTCATGCTGCTCAGCCAGCAGTTTGCCCGTGCGGCCGAGTCCCGTCTGGATTTCATCCAGGATCAGAACCACGTTGTTTTTCTCGCACACGGCTTTGACTTCTTTCAGGTACCCCGCCGGAGGGACGATCACGCCGGCTTCTCCCTGGATGGGCTCCACCATGAATGCCACGGTATTGGGCGTAATGGCCTCTTCCAGTGCCGCTACGTCACCAAAGGGAATGATCTTAAAGCCTGGGGTAAAGGGGCCGAAGCCTTCGCGGGAGCCCTGATCCGTACTGAAGCCGACGATGGTGATGGTTCGCCCGTGAAAATTGTTGGCACAGACAATGACCTCAGCCTGGTCTTTGGGAACGCCCTTCACCTTGTATCCCCACTTGCGAACCGCTTTGATGACCGTTTCCACTGCCTCAGCTCCGCTGTTCATGGGCAGAATCTTATGGGAATTGGTCAACTCACAGAGCTCTTTATAGAGCAGCCCCAGCTGATCATTGCGAAAGGCCCGGGAGGTGAGGGTGAGGTTGTGCGCCTGTTCAATCATCGTCTGCATAATTCTGGGGTGACAATGCCCCTGGTTGACGGCAGAATAGGCGGAAAGGCAGTCCATGTACTTGTTGCCGTCAACGTCCCAGACCCAGACGCCTTCCCCGCGGCGTAAGACCACATCCAGCGGTTTGTAATTGTGCGCTCCGTATTCTTCCTCTAAACTGATGTAATACTGCTGATCCATGACCACAATTTCCTCCTGTCTATTTGTTTTCCTGAGCACGAACCAGGTTCCATCCACAAATGGCTATTTTTGTCCGCGCTTCGCTTGGACTCCCCACCCTGCGGGCGGATCCCCGGTTTGACAATGTCATCGTCAATCTGCGGGATCACTTGTGCGACGTACTATTTATAGTACGTCTCCGCGTAATCCCTGGATTTTCTTGATCTTATAAAAAATATCTCATTTCTGGATTGGAAACCCGTTAGTATCCGAACTCAATTTGTGTTATCCATCCTCGACCTGCGGCAGGACCGGTTTGATGTCGATTATCGGGGTGCCGTCAAGTGCCTCCAGCGGGCCCACCCTGAGCCGCAATGGTTTTTCCATTTCCAGGACCGTAACGCGGTGCAGGCCGATGGGGTTCGGACGGTTCTGCGACCGGGCCGCGAATACTCCGCAAAGAGGGTTCGCAGGGTTGCCGCGGGGATGGACTTTCAGGATATCCCGTCCGGCCTTGTGAAACCAGGTCAGCACGACCAGTTCAGAGCCGAGGCTTATTCCGTCGAGGCCGTCCGCAAAGGCAGGATCCATTTCCAACCAGGCATCGGGCGCTCCTTCCCGGCCCTGCCGCGGGCAGTCTTCCAGCCGTTTCAGCTTCGAGCGCACGACCCCAATGGGGCGAATCCTGTAATACTCATGGTGATAAAGGTTTGTCACGACGCCGTCCTCTCAGAACCTTTTTGGGACTTGCGGAAGCATGATCTCCGATGCGGATGTTTCAAGTGACAACTCCCTCCCGGTCCCGTGTGCGGGGTGCGGCATTGTCTCTTAGATCCCGCTGGTCCCATGGGTTCTCCCGGATAGTACTACCATGAGAAGGAAGAAGTCAATGAAACCCACGCAGAGCACTCATCTATGTGTGAAAAATGCTGTATCAGGACGGCCGCCATGATCGAAAAACCCCCTGCGGCAAAACATACTGTGTTCATTGTGAGCATCATGAAGAAACCGGTATCTCATCGGGGCCATGAACTCCAGAGGGCACGACTCTGATATCACCCGAACATGCGCCGGTTTGATGCATGATGCACCCCTCGATCCTGGGATTGATGTCAAACCCGGTCCCCAGCGCTTCAAGCCAGCATCCGATCCGGTATATGACCCCGCAGTGGTACCCATCGATCATTCCTATGCGCGTCATACCCTTATATGCGAAGCATTCACCGTTTTCCCACTCCCAGTGAAAGAGATTTTTCGAGGGTGCACTCAGATGAAATTTTGCAAAGACCGAATCAGGCAGGATCAGTTCCAGGGCATCAAAAAGAAATTCCTTGAGTGCATCAAAGGTATCCGTTTTCTGTTTATCCATTGCCAGGATCGCCTTGGTCCTCGCCATCTCAATAGGCGCCATGGATTTTATGGCTGCCCTGTTCAGGGCATTTGCTTTTTCCACACCCAATTCCCGGCAGGTGTGATAAAACCACATGCCGTCATGGGTAAGCCATCCCTTGCCCAGCAAGTCTCTCACCTTGCTCTTTTCGATTCTGTCTAATACGTCCATGTCCGCCACCCGTTCCTGTTCACTCATCCCGCAGGCCCGAGGAACTTCCTTTCCGAACCTGCAAGTCCCGGTAGTATTGGATTCGCATGTATGAACACAATTATCCCTCTATATCACATTTTTGACGAAATGGTATCCCCATCCGCTCAAATGCCACCAGATAGAAACTCCCTGCACTCATTCCTGAACTTAGGAAATGCTGTCGTAACTATGGTCAGATAATCGTTTCATCAGAACGGTCACAAATAGTGAAGTATGTTTTTACCACAGAGTCACAGAGTACACTGAGATGATTCTTTTTCGGTTGTCCCGAGAAAACTCTAGACAACCGAAAATGATCAATGCTGCCTGCGGCAGCAAGGCTGTTGTTCTTGTTTCAGACATGTTTTTTTGTCCATCGCCGTCTCCTGATGGACAAAAGTTCAGGTTTCTCTGTGTTCTCTGTGGCTCTGTGGTACATGAAGCGCGCATGGAACATGTGAATGTAATTATGAATATCAGCACTTAGTACTTGGATTCGTATGATCTATGACATAGTATTCTTGTCAGTATGTGATTGCCCGCTCGTCCCCTCCCGGGACGTCGGTTGAGGCCGGGAGACCGCCAGGGCTGTCCGCTGTTTCTTAAGTATATGTGTATGAAAGGAAGTTCTTGTGAATTCTTTACAACAAGACAGGGGGAACCCTTTTATCTGTCTGGATAACGTCACCCTCCGTGTGGGCGACACACTGGTGTTTGAAGGAACGAATTGGATGCTGAAATCCGAGCAGCACTGGACAATTATCGGGCCGAACGGGTCAGGCAAGTCGATTCTGGCAGATGCGATCTGCCGAAAAATTCCGGTCGTACACGGTCAGATCCGGTTCTTTTTTGACGCGGCGCGGGACCATCCTCGGTCTTACCTGAAACCGGGGGAAATCATCAGGCTTTCCACTAAAGCCCGCCAGGAGTTATTGCAGCGGTACGCCGGCTACCATCAGGCACGCTGGCAGAGTCTTGAAGGCGAAGATGCACCGACCGTGGCCGAACTTCTGAGCAGAGAAGGAATCGAGTATCATTTGCCGTATGAAGTCATGCCGGTGCGGATCAGTGAAAGGACGTACCAGCAAAGGAAAAAGAATGCAATCGACGTACTGGGGATTTCCTACCTGCTGGATCGTAAAATCATCCATGTGTCGAGCGGAGAGGCCTGCAAGGTCCTCATTGCCCGCGCCCTGATACAGGCGCCGAAACTGCTGGTCTTTGATGATCCTTTCAGCGGGCTGGACACTGCCTCCCGAGACATGCTGCGGACGGTGATTGAACAGTTGCTGGCGGCCGGAAATGTTCAGACCCTGCTAATTACTTCCAGGGATGATGAAATCCTGGAAGGCATGACACACCTCCTCTGTGTGAATGAGAATCGTGTGATTGCTCAAGGGCCAAAGGACACCGTCCTGCACAGGCCGTTCGTTCAGCAGTTTCTGGTTGCCCGGAAGCAGAGCCCGGCAGACAGTCACCTCGCGTTGCCCGCGGGTCCGGAAGAATCAACCGGCACGAATGCAACGCTGATTGACATGAAACATACATCGGTTACCTATCAGGGGACAAGCGTGCTGCGGGACATCAACTGGCGGGTGAAACAGGGTGAACAGTGGGCAGTTCTGGGACATAACGGCGCCGGGAAGACCACCTTGTTGAGTCTGATTCTGGCGGACAATCCCCAAGTCTACTCGAATGAGATTACGCTGTTCGGCAAAAGGCGGGGCTCAGGGGAAAGCATCTGGGACATCAAGCGGCACGTGGGATGGATGTCACCGGAATTGCAGCTGTATTATGACCGGAACATCCCCGCCGGCGAGGTGATCTGTTCCGGTTTTTTCGATTCGGTGGGATTGTATCGATCCTGTTCTCCGGAACAGGAGGAACTTGCGGGCCGCTGGTCGGTTTCCCTTGAGATTGAAGAACTGGCAGATCGTCCGTTTCGCTCACTATCCGCCGGTGAAAAGCGGATGGTACTGTTGGCCCGCGCACTGGTGAAAAATCCCTTTCTGCTTGTGCTTGACGAACCATGCCAGGGGCTGGATGCCGAACATCGGTTACACATCATCAACCTGCTGGATCAACTCTGCCGGCAAAGACCGGTCAGCATTATTTTCGTTACTCATCATCTCAGGGAAATGCCTGCCGCCATCACCCACGTACTCCGACTGGAACGGGGGCAGATTGTCCAATCCGGGAAACGAAAAGACGTGGTCGGGTGGTAAACCCGGGGCCTTCAATCGGAATCAGCCGCGTCTTCTCTTTTGCCTTTTTTCGCCTTCTTCCGGGGGGGCTCGGTCAACAGATGAAAAGATGGGATGTCCATCAGTTTTGGTGCATTATACAAGCCGAACAGCAGCATAAGGGCCAGGGTGGAAAAATGGAGCTCCGGATATACCAGCAACAGCCGGCCGAACGATTGCCACCTGAAGACCATGATACAACAGAGCGCCACGACAATTGTCCAGAAAAGCCGCAGCAGCGCAATGTGGGTGCCGTCCTCGTCCGCCAGCGTATACACCCGATCGATGATGGTCGTCAGCACGACCAGCGGGAGCAGCACAACATGGCCCGCAGGGGTGAAATTGAAATGCTCCATCGCGGATAAGGTGAACGTCATGATGAATGCCACCAGCGTAAAGACAATGCTGAGACGCGGCACCCGCATCAGTTTCAAGCCCGGCAGCAGCGATCTGCCGCCGATACCGATGACGACGACAATGATGAAGAGAACAACAGCGGTCCGCCAGTCAGCATACAGGGTTGCCAGCGCGAGTAGGGTGGGGGTGAACGTGCCGAACGTGGTGATTCCGATCACATTGCGGAAAAAGGTGGTCAAAAGCGCTCCCGCCGGGAGCATGAGCAGGATGATGAGCGAATTCTGGGTGGAGAGCGGCAGTCTGGTCAGATCGATGATTTCCAGGAGGCTTTCCCGCGTGCCGCCCAGCAATCCTTTTGGAGCCGGGATATGGGTAACGGAATAATGCTTTGACAGATCGGAAATTTCCTTAGCCTTTACAATTTCATACCCTCCTTGTCGTATGGGCACAAAGTACGCCGGAAGCTCACTGCGGTGACCGTTTTCAGGGTCAAAGGACAGCCATCTGTCATTGACGAATGCCTCAACCCAGTACCGGGGCTGCGCCCTCGGGTCGTCGCTCAGGGTAAAACCGGTGATCAGCCGGGCCGGTATTTTTCCGGCGCGGCAGAGGGCGATCATCAGGCGGGCGCGGCCGATGGTCGTCGCCTTTTTTTTTGCCAGTACACCTGCCGCATTGTCCGGCGCCCCTCTCGGAAACGCGGCGATTTTTCTTTCACAGAATTCAACAATGGCTTCGAGCAGTTTGTCTTTTTCCGTGTGGTGCTCGGACAACTGATGAGCCATGCGTTGGATACGTTCGTTGCTGGTCTGGATACCGGGCCCGTCGCCCAGATACATTTCGCGCAGGTCAGGGTCCAACTTCGTTTTTTTAGGTTCCCGTTGTCGGTAGGTGCCGGGTGTAAAGTGCAGCTGAAAATCGGCACGAAAATGAAACCGGCCCCTGTGAGGAGCAAAAAAAACGGCTTCGCGCGTTTCCCCTGTCTTCTGCCTCGGCCGGATCTGGCGCAGACCAGGGTAAAAGTAGTTCTGCCCGACTACCCTGACATGCGGGGTGTCCACCGGCAGGGCAAGAGAGACCATGGCTCCGCTCGATTCCGACCGGAAACCGAAATCAAGTTCCAGTTTCCAGACGCTGTCTCCGGACGGTATCCCGTCCTTGCTGAACAACAGTGTTCGGAGCGAAACGCAGGCCAGGGTGACCAGTATGAGAATGACAATGGCCCACAGAGCTCCCGGACGATGTTTTATGAAAGGCATATACGTTTCCAATCCCCGCTGGAAAGCATTCAATGTGGGGCCCTCATGACTCCACCACAGATTCGCGAAGCCTGTCCTCGACCCCGATCAGGGGCGGAGATAGTGTAAGATCAAAATCTTTTATAGTCAAGAGCTTGCAGCGTTTTCCGTTGTCATTCAGGGTGGCTTATGATAATCTTCCGAGGTGCAATCTGCCGGACAGGCGCAGGCGAGTCCAAGCCCATAAACTCCTTTCCTCAAACCGGTGGGATGAGAACATACCCATGAGCACTTGCAGGAGGATCAATCGTGTCCCCTGATTCGGATACCGGCAGGATTACCATCGGCTGGCGTGAATGGATGAGTCTGCCGGACCTTGAGATTCCCGCCATCAAAGCGAAGATAGACACCGGCGCCAGAACATCGACGCTGCACGCGTTTAATATAGAAGAATATGACGCCGACGGCCGCAAAATGCTCCATTTCAGCGTTCGGCCCCTGCAGCGCAGGAAAAAGGTCATTCTTCACTGTACCGCCGTTCTATTGGAACAACGCATGGTAACTGACTCCGGCGGGCATCGGGAACTGCGACATGTCATCCGGACACCGGTTACGCTGGGCGGCAAGTCCTGGCCAATCGAAATAACATTAACTCACCGGGATACCCTGAGATTTCGAATGCTTCTCGGGCGAACGGCACTGCGGGGACGCTATCTGATTGATCCGGAAAGATCCTATCTGACCGGGCGTTCCCTGGCGAAAATCTATCGGTCGGATGGAAGGAAGGGGACAAAATGAAGATCGGCATCCTTTCCAGAAAACCTGAATTGTACTCTACAAGCCGCCTGGTTGAAGCCGCAAAAGCGCGTGGGCATGAAGTGGCTGTCATCAATCCCCTGCGATGCTATATGAATATCACTTCCCACAAGCCTTCGATCAATTATATGGGTGAAAAGCTCGAGGGTTTTGGTGCCATTATTCCGCGAATCGGCGCATCGATTACCTTCTATGGAACCGCAGTGGTCCGCCAATTTGAAATGATGAATGTTTACTGTGTGAACGAATCAGTCGCCATCAGCCGTTCCAGGGACAAGCTGCGCAGCGTGCAGCTGCTTGCCAGAAAGGGCATCGGTCTGCCGGTAACCGGCTTTGCCCATTCGACTAAATATACCACCGATCTGATCGATGTTGTGGGAGGTGCCCCGTTGATCATCAAGCTGCTGGAGGGAACCCAGGGAATCGGGGTGGTGCTGGCGGAAACCAACAACGCCGCTGAAAGTGTTATCGAAGCCTTCCGGGGGCTAAAAGCCAATATTTTGGTGCAGGAATTCATTAAGGAATCCGGTGCCATGGATATTCGATGTTTTGTTGTGGGCGGGAAGGTCGTCGCTGCCATGATGCGCAGGGGGAAAAAGGGCGAGTTTCGCTCGAACCTTCACCGTGGCGGACAAAGCGTCACGATCCAGATAACCCCCGAAGAACGTTCCACCGCCGTGCGTGCCGCCAGGATTATGGGCCTTAACGTGGCGGGAGTGGACATGCTGCGATCAAATCACGGGCCGGTCATCATGGAAGTCAATTCATCACCCGGGCTGGAAGGCATTGAAAAGACAAGCAGGAAGGATATTGCCGGGATCATCATCGAATATATTGAAAAAAATGCAGCGCCCGGCAAGACGCACACCAAGGGCACCGGTTGACCAAGGAGGTTTATGCCGGAAATTTTCCAGATCAACGGCCGCACCATAAAACCTGGTCAACGGGCGACCATCAATATTCCGGTGGCCCAGTTGCATACCCATACCGAGATGACAATGCCGGTCCATGTGGTGCGGGGCAAAAAGCACGGACCGGTGCTTTTTGTCTGCGCGGCGATTCACGGCGACGAGATCCTGGGTGTTGAAATTATCCGCCGCCTGATCAATTCCAAGCGGCTGGGCCGTATACGGGGGGTCCTGATCGCGGTGCCTGTGGTCAATGTGTTCGGCTTTATCGACCACAGCCGATATCTGCCGGACCGACGGGATTTGAATCACTTTTTTCCCGGAAGCGAAAGCGGATCGCTTGCCTCCCGCCTTGCCAGCATCTTTATGCGTGAAGTGGTCGAAAGAAGCACTCACGGCATTGACCTGCATACCGGTTCCCATCACCGCGACAACCTTCCCCAAATTCGCGCTCGTCTGGATGACCCCCGTACTCTGGAACTGGCCGAGGCTTTTGGCGCGCCCGTGATTATCGACGCCAATGTTCGGGACGGTTCTCTCCGTCAGGCGGTCATGGAAAAGGGCATCCCCATGCTGCTGTACGAAGCGGGTGAGGCACTCCGCTTTGACGAATTTGCCATCCGGACGGGGATCAGGGGAATTGTGTCCGTCATGTGCCGGGTCGGCATGCTCCCGACAAGGGGTGTTGCCGGAACAAAGAAAAAACCGCTGATTGCGCGCTCTACGACCTGGGTACGGGCCCCCAGGAGCGGGATCCTGCGTGCCGCAGCTGCGCTGGGAAGTATTATGAGCACGAACGAGCTTCTCGGCATCATTGCCGACCCTTTTGGGCAAAACGAAGAAAAAGTTCATGCGCCTGTTTCCGGCATTGTCATCGGTAGTTCGAAACTGCCGCTGGTGCACGAGGGAGATGCCGTTTTTCATATTGCCCGTTTTGATGCGAAGGAAATGGATCAATCCGTATTGCAGGAGTTTCAGGAAGCGTTTCAAAATGGACGGGCGGACACCATTTTTTGAAATCGGTTTTATGGGAGCCATTTCCGGTGCCAGTCTTTGCGGGCTTTGTTGTAGTGGGGTTGAGTGCTGAACCTGAGCGACGGATCGGAAATATAGGTAATTCGAATTCGCATTCAAGCGGTACCGGCGTTGGCTGCGTCGCGGACTCCTCGACGTACTGTTCATGTACGCCTCCGTCGCCCGCTCCTTGCCGCCTAAGTATCATCTTGAATGCAAAATGGAATAAGATTCGGTGAGGAGTGTAACCGCGGCAGGCATCGGTACAATGATCGCTTGTGTTCCTCAATAACTCCGGAATAATGCACGTATCTCTTCTATCTATCTCCGGCTGAGCATGAGTGGGGTGTTTCGGCAGCGTTTTTCAGTCTTTCCCGCCCCGGATAAAGAGAGTCCGGAGCGGAATGGAAACAGCGAGCAGCCAATCACTTCGCCGGGATGTAGGGTACTTCAATTCCCCACCAGCCCTGCTCCTGTGATTGTTTTGCCTTCTTCGCATCGGGATTTTTGTACCCAAACCAGCTGAATTTCATGTGATCGAAGTTTTTGTACATGGTGTCATGCTGCCAGAAACCTGATTCTCTTGCACCTGCCCCGCATCCATAGAGAAACAATGCCATCAGAATCAATAGAATCCACTTTTTCATAGTCGTATTCCCCCCTCCTGAAATTTCACTGAATTAGGTGAACTTCATCTTCCCGCCGTGTCTTTCACTCCACAGGCTTGACTTTTCCTCGGCCGCTTGGTTCCGAATTTGCCGTTGCCGCTAGCTCCTAAACTAAATGCTCTTTTGGAAAAGTCAATGCCGCAGCTTCACATTTGGGATCCCGGGGGCGATTGGAGTCGGCATTTTGAAAATCAGACTTGCCCAGGAGCTTGGTTCGTTTCATCACACGTCTGGTCCAGCCCCGTGAACCCCGAAGTGTGAATTCATTTAAGTCCTAAACGCCCGCTTCCGATTCTATCCATAAAACCGGATAGAAGAGTTTACTGATGACTGTGAAGCACCGCAACAGGAATATGCTGGTTGTCGGCCTGGTTCTTTGCCTGTTCTCAACCATGGACGCCTGTGCCCTTCCGTCGTGGAGGGCCAACCCGGAATGGACGACGCGGGCTAAAGACCTCCGTGCCATTCTTGTTGTGCCGGCGCAGGTCAGGATCTATCAGGTGTCATCGGAGGCAATGATACAGCTCGATAGAGACTGGAGCGAAACCGGCCGTCGGAATCTGGCCAGTGCAATCCTGCAAGGTTTCAGACACAGGCATTACCACGTGAAGCTTCTGAATGCTGAAGGGGACATTCAGCGAGAGATGATGCCTATACTGGCCCTTTTCGGGGCTGTAAACAAATCAATCCAGCTGCATACCTACGGGCCGCAGATTTTCCCCGACCGGATTACCGATTTTGACTATTCTTTGGGATCTCTGAAAGGGATACTGGAGAAGTTCCATTGCGACGCTATGGTTTTCGCCCGCGGTTTTGACCAGGTATCCGACGGGCCCAGAAAGACGTACATGAGTCTGGCCATCGCGGATTCATCAGGAAGTGTCCTCTGGTACTGCGTGAAAGGTTCCCGGGGAGATCATGATCTCAGGGACCCTACGAGTGCCGTAAACCTTGTTGACACCCTGCTCTCGGATTTTCCGGAGGCAGGGCGATGAAGAAGGCGCTCATGATTCTCATCTTCTGTTCCATCCTTGCCATTGATGCCAGGGCCGGTCAATTGCATGCCGCAGAGGGATCTGCATCTCCACGAGACGTAAAAAGGTTAATGTTGGAGGCGGCTAAAGAAGAGCAGGTACTCAACCAGAGCGGTCTCATCTATGAGGATCCGGATTTGGGCCATTATCTGGAGTGCGTTGTCCGAAATCTCCAACCCGCCCGCTTCAACGCGGATCTCTCATTCAGGGTGAAGGTGATCAAGGACCCGCGTTTGAATGCCTTTGTCTTTCCCGATGGCGCCATTTATGTCAATACAGGCATGCTTGCCCACATAGAGAATGAGGCCCAATTGGCAATGATTCTCGCGCATGAAATGGGGCACGCTCTGATGGGGCATGCCCTGAAGATTTTTGAGACTCTCAAGAGCGGGGCAGTTCCCTGTGCGGCTATTCAGGAAAGGTTCACGCAATCCGCAGCAGGGACTGGCGGCAGTTCCCCTGTATCGAAAGGATCGGCGGTTTCCATTGAGGCATATTCCGGTTCGCTGGAGCAGGAAGCGGACAGGGTCGGCCTTGAGCTGTTGATCAACGCGGGCTATGACGTTGAGGAAGGAATCAATCTTTTCATGCATCTTGAAAAAGAGAGCGTGAAAGAAAACATTCATGAACCCTTTGTTTCCGAAACCCGCCACAGCGTCCGGGACCGCATGCGGAACTTCGAGCAGTTTCATCACACCCATGGCGGCGCAGGGATGCCCGGCATCAGACGCCGGGACATTTTTCTTCTCAAAACCAAAGGAGCACTTCTTGAAAACGCCAGGCTCGATCTGAAGCTCGGACGCTTTACGGCAGCCCGTATGGAGGCTGAAAAATATCTCGGAATCTCCCCAGGTGACGCCAAGGCCCTCTACCTCCTGGGGGAAATCTCAAGACAAAAGGGACAGGATGGAGACATCCGCCGGGCAAAGGCCTTCTACAAAAAAGCCATATCAATGGATCCCTCCTACGCGGAACCCTACCGGGCTCTTGGGCTCATCCAGTATAAAGCCGGAGAGATGATCCTTGCCGAGAAATCCTTTCAATACTGCCTTTCCCTCTCACCGAACAGGCCGGACAAGGCGTACATTCAGGGCTATTTGAGAAAATGTCAGGAGAGAGGAGCAAAGAAGAGACCGTGTTCATGAAAAGGTTCCTTTTCATCCTGCTGATTCCGCTCACGGCCTGCGCACCCTGGACGCGAGTAACCGGTCCCTGCGAGGGGCCTGCACATCACTTTTCCGTGGAGATCCCGGACGGGTGGATGAAGTTCGACAGCGACAGTTATATGCTTATAAGCAGAGACGGGCCGTTTCTCCAGTATATCCTCGTCCAGACCCGAAACCTGGAGACCCCCTTTGTCCACACGAAGAGAAAACTGAACAAGAGCATGCTGCCGCAGGAGGCCGCTGAGGTGATTCTGGATGATCTGAGTCTGGATCGGGCGGTGAGGAATCTGCATATACTTGAAAACGCTCCCGCTCAGATCGCACATCAGGATGGCTTCACAATCATCTTCACGTACAAGAACGGAGAAGGATTGGTTTTGAAAACCCTCTATAACGGGTTCATCAAGGGCCGGATGTTCTACAGCATCCGTTATACCGCCGCCGAAAGACATTATTTTGACAAGGACCTGGCGACCTTCAAGAAAGTCCTGGCGGGCTTCAGGTTTCTTGAGTAATGGTCCCTCTGCTTGCTCCTAAACTCGGGCCATGGAAACCGGATGAACCTCATTTCTGGACCAGAAACTCAGTCGCGTCTAAAATCTATGTGCTGGCGGGCACTTGCTTGAAGCTGCCATATCGAAGTCCTTTCCGGCGTCAGTCTTTCCGGGCTTTCTTGCAGTCGGGTTGAGTGGTGAACCTGAGCGACGGATCGACAATAAATGCGTCCTGCATAAAGCTGCGGCCGATCAGCATCCGGTAATTAAATCCGGTCCGGTCCGTCAGGTTCACTTCCACTTCCCGGTACACGTTCCCGAGGCAGATGCCGAGCTTGATCACGTAACGTCTGATCGAATTTCTCTTGTGCCGCTTGATCAGGGCATTTCTCGAGATCTCTGCTTCGATCGTCCTTTTTTGCCCCTTGTTGTTGACTACCTCAAAGCGGACCCATGGTACGCCGCCGCGCTCAAATTCGACAATATGGGATACATCCAGTGAGGAGTGTCTCGCTCCCGTATCCATTTTGGCCGTGAATGCAAGATTAGCCGGGTGGATTATGACGTTTTCAATCAGTCCCACAATCCTTTTTTCCGATGAGAAGACAATCATCGGATTCCACAGAAGAACGGCGAGGAAAACAGCGATAAACCATGTGGGATTTACGGTACCGCGGTTTTTCATGCGGCCCCTCCTGTTCTCAGATGGACCCGGTCTTCCTCAAGACCCGGGATACTTCAGGACCGTAAAACTGATCGTCCTTTTCGGAAGGGAAGACCTCGCTTAAGTTTCTACGGGTGCACATCTGCTTGATATAGAAGAAGGCATGCCTTTTTCTCACAGGTCGGCGCCGATAAGCTGGGAAAGCAGCTCGTTTGGACCGAGAAAGATTTGTACTATTTTGGCGTCCCGCATGTATTTTTCAACCGGATACTCCTTTGAATAGCCGTAAGAGCCCATGACCTGGACGCACTGGGTGGTAACTTCCATGGCCGTGTTGGTGGCAAAAACCTTCGCCATATTTGAAAACCGATCCCTGTGAGGATGACGCTGCGTATTGGACCAGGCGGAGCGGTAAACCAGGAGCCTCGCCGCATCTATGCTGGTGGCCATGTGGGCAAACATGGCTGAAATCAGGCTATGCTCAATCAGGGGTTTTCCGCCCACGACGCGTTTTTTGCAGTAGGCGAGGGCGTATTCAAAGGCCCCCCGCGCTATGCCCACGGAGATCATTCCCCCGCCAAGCCTGTTATAGGTCAGGGTCCTGTGCAGTATTTTTGCCCCATCCCCGATTTTCCCCAGCAGATTCCCGCGCGGCACCCGGACATTGTCGAAAATTACCTCCGAATTCCTGTCGGCATGCATTCCCATCTTGGGCTCTGGCTTGCCGAAAGAAAGCCCGTCTCGATCCTTCTCCACCACCACGAGGCAGGAGCCTTCTTCGCCAAGGCCGGGATTAATCGTGCAGACTACCACGTAGAGATGCGCGATCCCTGCATTGCTGGGCCATATCTTCGTACCGTTTATGATCAGGTCGTCACCGTCTTCCGTGACAATAGTGCGGCAAGTGCGAAGTTCCATGCGGGGGTCTTCGATGTCCGCGCCCGACGGAGGTTCGGTCATGCATATACCCCCCACATTGGCCTCATCGCGCGAAGCCAGGGGTCTGAGGAATCGCTCGCGCTGCTCCGAATCGGCCCCGATGACAATGGGGGTCATTGCAAACCAGGTATCCCCGATGACGGTGGCCATCCCGCCGTCAACCGCGGCAAGCTCCTCCAGGATGACCATGGTATCGATGTTGTTTCCATTGGACCCGCCGTATTTTTCGTGGATTGGAAACCCGAGAAGGCCGATTCTGGCCGCCTCCAAGAGGATCCGGTCAACCAGTTTCCCCTCGGCGTAGTCCGCCTCGAACTGGTCGCGGACCGGGAGAATTTCCTTTTGGGCGAATTTTGCCGCCATATCCTTGATGAGTTTCCGTTTTTCTGAAAATTCGAAATTGAACATGGCATGCCTCTCCCTTCGGTATGATGAATTCCTGTATCATTTCATCTCTGAACCATCAGGTAAAGAAAAATTGCAGGTATGAGCAGCGCCGGATCTTCACAATGTTGAAGGCGTGCCGACGAGCGGGGATAAGAACCGCGTTCCAGCTCTGCAAAGGTCGGATGTCGGAATCATCGGGGTTTCAGCTCCTGACGCGAAAGCACCCGATATACGTAAATTGTGTGATTATCGAGGACCTTCATGAGTATTTGCGGGGAAGGCGAGAAGATGAAACCGAACGGGCGGTCGCCCGGCCCTATAATGCTCCATGTTCTCGATGTGTCATCGGAGAAGGCCTGGATACGGGAAATCAGGCTCGACAGCATTCCCTGGTGCTCAACTCTGCTCCACGTATCTCCTGCCAATTTGTCCTGGCCGTTTTTCGGATCGAACATGATCGCCGTTGGAAAGCCGGCTGGGGTTGCCGAATAATAAACGTTGTATTCATTCCAATTTCTTTCCAGATCGAGGATGGTTACTCCTGTCTGCCGGCGTTCCGGTATCCCGAGGGACGCACATGCCGAAATGAGAAAGAACGAAAAGAGAACAATAACGAGTTTGTATGCTTTTCCCATATTCATGATATTTCCTCCTGTGTCGAGCGCACCATGACTCCTCTGCCGTACATGCAACACTACCCGCCCGAAAAAAGGGTGCCTTCGTTGCACATAAGAACCCTGCCAAACAAGATCGAAAAACAATCGTTTCACACAACGTTCACACAAAGTTCAAAAAACGACCCTGAAGGACAAGCGGGCCTTCTTTCGTCCGCAAACTAATCACTCTCTGCCCTTTCTGCAAGTCATGAAAATGTGATCGGCTGCGTGCGCATGTCCATGTTGAATTCAACCGGATCCTCTTGATCCGGGTGCATATTCTGTGGTACTCACATACATTGAGAGGTACCCCGAATACCTGGGCGATCCTCTCACCCGGGATGTCAGGCAGCCACAGCTCACACAGGACATATCTTTCAATGCACATAAACCTTATTCAAGTTCCGTACGACTCAGGACAGCGAAACAGGCGGATGGGGCGCGGCCCTTTTTACTTTGTGGAAAACGGAGCAGTTGCTCATCTCCGCAGTATGGATATCGCTGTTCGTGAGAGTATCATTGAACCGACCACGACGTTCCATACGGAAATCGAAACCACATTCGAACTCCTGAACGGCATCGCAAACCAGGTGCAGGTTGCCGTGGCCGAAAATGCGTTTCCTCTCATTCTCGCGGGAAACTGCAGTAGTACCGTCGGCGCCATAAGCGGCTTGAATCCACTCCCGGTCGGTTTAATCTGGTTTGACGCCCACGGGGATTTCAATACACCGGAAACATCGGCGACCGGATTTCTTGACGGCATGGGGCTCGCTATGCTCACCGGCCGCTGCTGGACGCCGCTGACTTCCAGGATTCCCGGTTTTCGAACACTGCCCGATACCCGCATTGTATTAGTCGGTGCGAGAGATTTTGACGAAACAGAATCCGAGCAGCTGAGAAAATCGGGCATTGCACTGATTCCCTGGGAAGAAGTTCGTGAAAAAGGCGGCGCAGCGGTTCTTGAAGAGCGTTTGACGGCGCTTCAAGCTGTTGTCGATCACGTGTATGTCCACGTTGATCTGGATGTGCATGATGCCGAGTTGGCCCCCGCGAACCATTTTGCGGCACCAGGCGGTCTTCGCCCGGATGAAGTGCGTGATGTTCTGCGGTCTATTGCCGGGCGTTTCACCATTGCCGGGACTTCTGTAACCGCGTTCGATCCGGAATGTGATGTAGACAATCAAACGCTGCAGGCAGGGCTTGCATTGATAAAATTGTTCGCAGAAATAGCCAGGAACCAACGGAGTGGGAGAGGGGCCTGATCCTTATAATTTGACACGCTATCGGCTTTCCGGTGAAAGGCTCAGCCCGCTTCGCGGCGGACGATGAACCATGGATTATGGAGATCTTCCTTGTTGTATCGGAGCGGGCGGCCGGAGTGAAAATCCTCCACCACGGCACCGGCCTGTTCGGCGATGGCCTGTCCCGCTGCGGTGTCCCATTCGCAGGTGGGACCGGTGCGGAGATAGACATCGGCGGTGCCCTCCGCCACCAGGCAGAATTTGAGGGAACTGCCCACGGAAATGTATTCCACGGCTCCGTGTTCGAGACGGCACTTTTCCACGAAGGCCTGTAGTTCCGGTGTACTGTGAGATCGACTGCCCGCAATGGTATAGGGCATTGCAGCTCGTGGGGCGATGGGCAGGGCCGAAGACATGCGGAGCAGGGCCTGGAAGGCCTGCTCCGGATTTTCGGGAAACGATTTGGTCAATTCCTCTGTGAGCAACGCTTTGCGGGCGCCCGTGCCCGGGTCGGCGAAATACAGGACATTCTTTACCGGAACAAGGATCACGCCGGATACCGGCGTTTGTCCATGGACGCGGGCAATGTTTATGGTAAACTCACCGTTTCTCTTTACAAACTCCTTGGTCCCGTCCAGGGGATCCACCACGAAGAAGGTCTTCCATGAGCGCCGTTCGCTGAAAGGCAGGTCTGTTCCTTCTTCGCTCAGAATGGGAAGTCCGGTGTTTCTCAAACGGGACGAAATGATTTCGTTGGCGCGGAGGTCGGCCAGGGTCAGGGGGGAATGGTCGCTCTTTTCCGTTACCTGAAAATCCGAGTCGTAGACTTCGAGGACGGCCGTTCCGGCCTCGACTGCGGCCTGGATCATGACAGAGAGTGTCTCCATGGGATTTGAAATCTCCTCAATTGCAAAGGATGCCGCTTTGCGGATGCCGGAAACGTGCTCTCCACCCTACCAGCGTATCGAACAGAAGTCAACGTGGTCACCCCTGACTCTGATCCACCACCAAGGTACCATCTGGTTGCCATCCACAAACGGCCATTCCTCACAATCTCCGGACGGTACGAATCGATACGAAGATATATCAGCCCTCTTACGGCTCAAAGATGGTGCGTGGGAGGTTCTTGAAATACCGTGCGGCGATGTGGAAAACCCTGAATGCCTTAGCGGGCAGGAGTTATTCAAAAAGCTTCAGAAGCGCTATCCGGGCGTGCCGGTTGAGATTTTTCCGAATTGGTCTTGAAACCCTTTCATGGTGCTTTAAATGTCGGGTGTACCAAAGAAGAAGTTGTAGAGGTGATAATGCAAATGGCTGTTTATGCGGGTTTCCCTGCAGGTCCTCATGGTTTGCTTGCTGCAAAGGAAGTATTCAAAGAAAGGAAGGAGCGATGAAAACATTTTCTGATAGAGCATACGATCTTTTAAGGAAGGTACCGAAAGGGCGTGTAACCACGTATAAAGAAATTGCCCATGCTCTGGGAACAAGAGCATATAGAGGGGTCGGTCAGGCCATGAAAAGAAACCCCTATGCGCCGGAGGTACCCTGACACCGGGTTGTTGCCACATCCGGTCGGATTGGGGGATTTCAGGGGAAGACATCGGGAGTTGCCATACAGGAAAAAATAAGAATGCTTGAAGAAGAAGGGGTTGAGTTTGACGGAGAAAAAATAAGGAATTTTGAACAAGTTCTGTTTCGATTCTCCTAGCCCAAGAATCTCTTCAGATTACCCCAGACATTCACTCTCTTGTTAAAATAAACGAATGGAAGATTATCAGTTTAACCTGCTTCTTGATCGCTTCGGGTATTCACGGGCGGGCTTCCGCAAGGTCAGGAGAGGAGTCCAGAAGCGCCTTGCACGCCACATGCAGGAGACAGGCTGCCGGAATATTGGAGACTACATAGAGGTCATAGAAAGGAATCGGGATGTGCGGCTTGCATTTGAACGCCGTATGACCGTTTCCATCAGCCGCTTCTTTCGTGATCGGGGACTTTGGGAAAAAATGCAATGGCAGATTCTGCCTCTTCTGGCCGGGAAATCGTGTGAGTTCGTGGAGGTATGGGCTGCGGGATGTGCCTCGGGTGAAGAGGTGTACAGTCTCAAGATCCTGTGGGAGGACCTGCGTGGATCTTATGCCCGGATTCCGGATCTCAGCATTCTTGCCACTGACATGAATCCCGAATATCTGGACAGGGCAAAAGCCGGTGTCTATCCACACAGCAGCATGAGAGAAATCTCCGAGGAGGTCCGATCCACCTATTTTGAAACGCTTGCCGACGGAAAGTATGCTCTAAGATCTTCGATTAAGGAAGGGCTTGTATGGCTGGCCCATAACCTCTTATCAGATCCACCCGGAGTCGGATTCGATCTGATTTTGTTGAGAAATAATCTGCTCACCTACTATGCGGACGGGATAAGGATCCCCGCCTTTTTACGGGTGAGTGACAGCCTGGCTTCAGGAGGTTTTCTGGTCATTGGGAGCCATGAAAGGATTCCTCCGGGACAGCCGGATTTGAAACACTGGGGAGACTGTGCATATATCTTTCAGAAGGAAAGGGAACACGCACCCCTGCGAACATGGAAAAACGGCACGTGAACAGACACTACAAGAATATTTTCGTGACGGGTCCGCCAAGGATAGGGAAATCCACCCTCATTGAGAGAATTGTTTCCAGGATTCAAAGACCTCTGACAGGATTTTTTACGAGGGAGATCAGAGAGGGAGGGAAGCGAACCGGCTTTTCCATTGTTACCCTTGACGGAAGAGAAGGGGTGCTGGCCCATCAGAACATAAAGGGGCGTTTTCGAGTGGGAAAATACGGCGTAAATCTTGACGATATCGATCAGATTGCGGTGCCGTCCATGAGTCCCGCGCAATCGGACGTGATTGTCGTGATTGACGAGATAGGGAAAATGGAATGCTTTTCACCTCTCTTTCGAGAGACACTGACAAGAGTACTGGACTCAGAAAATCCCGTCATCGGCTCCATTGCACTGAAGGGGGGTCCGTTTATTGAAAAAGTGAAAGCCAGGGAGAATATCTCTTTGATTGAGGTTACAGAGAAGAACAGAGATGATCTGGTCCATTTCCCTATGCAATGGGATTCTGAGGACAGCATATTTATTGCTTGACTCGAATGTAAAATGGGCCCTATGGGTTTTCTATGGCAAGAATTGCAGGAGTGGCGGCAAAAGACTATCGTCTGCGGAATTTGACGATATCCGCCCTTCAGGATTTATCGAGGAGAATCAATCATGAAAGATATTTCTCAGATTGACTACCGGGTTTTCGACAAAGCGGAAATCCTTTCGCTCCTTTTTTATCCCCGCCGGGAAGCTGCTCCTTTCAGATCCGAAGGGGCGAATACCCGGAATCTGCAGATACCGGTGGATGATCACGCAACCATTGGCGCCCGCTTTCACTCAGCAGGAAAAGCAGCCCCCACAATCCTCTTTTTTCACGGGAACGGAGAAATTGTTTCGGATTACGACGATATCGGTCCGTTGTACGTGGAAAGGAATATGAATTTTCTCCCCGTTGATTACCGTGGGTATGGGACTTCGACCGGAAAACCCACGGTAACGTCCATGATGCGCGATTGTCACATCCTTTTCGAATACCTCCGGAACTGGCTCGAGGAGGGTGGGTATGCCGGCCCCCTGATAGTAATGGGGAGGTCGCTGGGGAGCGCCCCGGCCCTTGAACTGGCAGCGCAGTACAGGGGACGGATCAGCGGGCTCATTATCGAGAGCGGGTTCGCCCATTTTCTGCCGCTTCTCCGGTTGATCGGCGTTCCTGTTTCTGATATGGGGATCTCGGAAGAAGACGGCTGCAGAAACCTCGAAAAGATCAAGATGTTTGACAGACCGACGCTTGTCATCCATGCCGAGTATGACCACATCATTCCCTTTGCCGAAGGGAAGGCCCTCTATCAAGCGAGCGCAGCCCGCGAAAAGCGCATGGTCACGATTACCGGCGCCGATCACAATACCATATTCATGACCGGGTTTGCGACCTACCTGTCTGCTATTGTGGACTTTTTCGGCAATTTGCAGTCATAGTTCCTGTTTGATCACCTCTGATAGGGTTTTCACGGCCCTGTCAATGCCTTCTTCATCCGCCATGGTATAATTGAGCCGCATCGTCTCGATGCCTTCTCCTTTTCGGGTAAAAAAGAATTTTCCAGGGACAAAGGCTACGCTCCTTTCTATAGACCTCCAGTATATCTTCTCCATGTCGATCCTCTTGGGTCCCTCAGCCCAGATAAACATTCCGCCTTCCGGTTTAGACCATCTGAATCCGTCGGGGAAGTACCTTTCCAGGGCTTGAAACATTGCTTCCTGTTTCGGTTTGTATATGTTGATGATCTTCGGCAAATGCTCTTCCAGATACCCTCCCGAGAGATATTCAGCAGCAAGGGCCTGATTGAACGTGCTTGTGTGAAGGTCGACGCCCTGTTTTGCCAGGATGAGCCATTCCCTGATACGTTGAGGAGCGACAAAAAAGCCGACCCGGAGACCCGGGGCGAACACCTTGGAAAGAGTACTGACGTACACAACATTTTCCGGTGCAAGGACCTTGATGGGAGGAATGTCTTCTCCTCGGTATCTCAAGGCGCCGTATGGATCATCCTCGATAAGCAGGGCATTGTGTTTTTGAATGCTGCGAGCGATCTTTTCCCGTCGCGCCAGGGGAATGGTTCTCCCCGTGGGATTCTGAAATGTGGGCACCAGATACATGAACTTTATCCTGCCGGATTCCAGGACACGTTCGAGCGATTCAGCAATGATCCCGTCATCATCGGTATCAAGCCTCGCATAAACCGGTCCATAAGGATTGAAGGCCTGAATTGCTCCAAGGTAGGTGGGAGCCTCCACCGCGATACTCTCTCCTCTGGAGACGAGAATTTTTCCAAGTGCGTCCAGGACTCCCTGGGAACCGCTCGCGATGAAGATTTCATCTCCCGTCGCGCGGATACCTCTCTTCCGGAGATAGTCTGCCAGGGCGTCCCTCAGGGGACGGAACCCTTCGGTAAGATCATACTGAAAAGCACTTGAGGAGTACTTTTCGATTACCCTGGAAGTCAATTCTTTCATGATTTCCAGGGGAAAACTCTCCGGTGCCGGGATTCCCCCGGCAAGGGAGACCATTCCCGGCCTGGAAACCGCTTTCAGGATTTCCCTGATCGCGCTGGCTTCCATGTTCCGGGTCCGCTGGGCAAGCAAGTTCCTGAAATCCATTTCTGCACTCCGTTTTTTGGTGTCTCTTTCCGGGATGGTGGAGACCCTTCGTCTTGCAGAGAAGGGTTGTTGACTTAAGAAAGACCGGTCGGTATATTTTCAGTCGCTGCCTTACCCTTTCATGCAGGAAAGATTTATACCCGTAACTGATCGATGTAGAAGCGGAGCTGGATGATAGTCTGTTTCCAGATCGAGGGGTCTCTGCTCGCGGTGTAGAGCGCAGATGCCCCGTTCATGGAGATGACGAGAAAATCGGCAATTTCCCGAAAGTTCAGCCCAACTTTCAACATTTTCTGCTGATCCGCTTCTCTTAACCAGGTCTGCAACAGCTTTGAAAACTGAACGAAACCTCGCAATATATGCCTGGTCATAGTGCCCGATTGCCCGGAGAGTTCGACAAGGCTGTTGAGAAAGAAGCATCCTCCCTCGAAGACGTCCGCTCCCAGGTAGTGTCTCAAGTCGTTTTCTATGGTTTTTTCAATTCGATTGACTGGATTAGGGACATCTTTCACATCTCTGAATACGATGCCTCTCCAGGTCATCACGGCCTTTTCATACACTGCATACCAGATGTCTTCCTTACTCTTGAAGTGACCGTACAGACCGCCTTTTGTAAGGCCGGTGGCTTCCTGAATATCGCTTATGGACGTATTGAAATATCCCTTCACTGAAAAGAGCTGGAGAGATTTTTCGACAATATTCTGCCGCGTCTGTATTCCTTTGTTTGCCATGTCGCCCCTGTTTGTTAATAATATACCGACCGGTCTGGTTAAAAATACTCGGCGGGTTGGATATTGTCAAGGGCTTTTTCTTATCTTGATCACCAGCAAGGCATCATCTTCGCGCGAAGACGGGATTTCGCAGAGCTCAAGCCGCGTTCCCTTCACTCGTTCCTCCTTTCGGCGTATTATTGTATACGCCTCAGTCGTCGCTTCTCGGCGCCTTGCATCTAATGTCTTTCCGGTGATCAATGGTATTCCGAATTCGATCCCCGGAATTTGCCAAGATTGATTATGAAGGTCTCCGCTCGGGGAAGGTCTGAATGGGGGCATCCTGTTTCCTGTTGACGAAGATGGACAAATCGCATATGCTTTTCGCCACAGACCGGACTGTTCTGGGGCTATATGGCGTTTTCGGAAGATCTTCGCGCCTCCCAATCGCGGACGCGATGAACGGTCCGGGCTGGGGGTGTGTGACACCTGAAAGGGTGGAGAGCCTTGACCGGGTTGGGAAAACATTCAAGCATACGCAGCACGGTGTGGTGCACGACGGTTCTCCTGGCGGTTTTTGCCGCGGCCGGAATCGTTGCGCCCGCCGGCCTGCATGGGGAGGCGAAGATGGCACTGACCATTACATCCAGCGCTTTTGCCAACGGCGGACAGATTCCCAGGACCTATACCTGTGAGGGGCAGGATATCGCTCCTGCGCTCAATTGGACGGGCGTGCCGGAAGGCACGCGCAGCCTGGTACTGATTGTAGACGACCCGGATGCACCTGATCCCAAGGCCCCTAAGATGACGTGGATTCACTGGGTGCTTTACAATATACCGCCGGATGCAGCGGGTCTGCCGGAAGCGGCTGCAACCGGGGACCTGCCCGGAGGCACGGAAGAGGGTTTGAACGACTGGCATCGTACCGGCTACGGCGGTCCCTGCCCACCCATAGGCCGTCACCGCTATTTCTTCAAGCTCTACGCCCTGGACACGATGCTGAAAGGGTTGAAAAAGCCCACGAAGGCAGAAGTCGAAGCGGCAATAGAGGGGCACGTTCTGGCCCAGGCGGAATTGGTGGGCACGTACCAGAAGGGACAGTAACAATCGCTCTGCCTGCGGAAAACAGAGCTTTCTCGCCTTCTTCCCGCGGTCCGCGGACCCCATCTCCGCGGGTACCTGCGGGGATATCTCTTCTCCCTTCTTCCACGAGCCGAGACGTTGCGCAATCGCTCGGGTCGGGGGACCATCCTTCTTCACGTCAACAGCAGCTGATTCATGCGAGATCATAGAGGGAACAAATAATGAATGTCTTGAATGAAAGGCAGGCTGGTTCGCCCGATACATTTGAGGCAGCAAAAAAAAAGGAAAGTGCAAGCCGTTTTGCAAGGTTGTCGCTCGCGGCTTTGGGTGTTGTTTTCGGGGATATCGGGACAAGTCCGCTGTATGCTATTCGCGAATGCTTTCATGGAGAGTATGGTATTCCCATTACCAATCAGAATATTCTTGGTGTTCTTTCTCTCATGTTTTGGGCGTTGATCATGATTGTTGCCTTCAAGTATTTGACCTTTGTGCTCAGAGCCGATAACAATGGTGAAGGAGGCGTTATTGCGTTAACAGCGCTCCTAAGACGAACAAATATTAAGAAAAGCAAAGGGATAGGTCTTGTGGCGGCGGGACTTTTTGCCGCGTGCCTGTTGTACGGGGACGGCATGATTACTCCTGCCATTTCGGTGCTCAGCGCCGTTGAGGGCATTCGGATCATTACACCGGTATTCAAACCGTATGTTATTCCTTTAACCATCGTCATACTGGCCGGATTATTTTTTTTGCAGCGCCACGGCACCGAACGGGTGGGAAGCCTTTTCGGTCCGGTTATTCTGCTCTGGTTTCTTGTCCTTGCCGTTTTGGGGACCATCCAGATTGTCCATGGACCGAAAGTACTGTCCGCTGTTTTTCCATGGTACGGGATACGGTTTCTTGCCGAGAACAGGGTGTATGGTTTTGTCGTCCTCGGCGCCGTTTTTCTCGTCGTCACGGGGGCTGAAGCGCTCTATGCCGATATGGGACACTTCGGGAAGCGTCCCATTCGCCTGACATGGTTCGTCCTGGTGTTTCCGGCGCTGGTACTCAATTATTTCGGACAGGGCGCTCTCCTCATGATCAAACCGGAAGAGTCTCATCATCCGTTTTATGCCCTTGTGCCCGACTGGGCAATGGTTCCCATGGTAGTGCTGGCCACAATGGCCACAATAATAGCGTCGCAAGCTGTAATCACCGGCTCGTTTTCACTTACCCGACAGGCGATCCAGCTTGGATACCTCCCCCGCCTCAGGGTCTCGCACACCTCGGCTGCGCATATCGGACAGATCTATATTGCTCCGGTGAACTGGATGCTCATGGCGTGCACCATCGGTCTGGTTATCGGCTTTCAATCATCCAGCAAACTGGCCGCCGCGTATGGGGTGGCTGTTACTTCGACCATGCTGATCACCACGACGCTCTTTTTCGTGGTTGCCCGGCGCAAATGGGGATGGAGTAGACTCACGGCCGGAGCGCTCGCAGGCCTTTTCTATCTGGTTGATATCCCTTTTTTCTGTGCAAACATCAGTAAGATCTTTCACGGCGCCTGGTTTCCACTGGTGATCGGAGCAGTGTTTTTCCTCGTGATGCTAACCTGGAAGAAAGGTCGAAATATCCTCGTAAAGCAGCTGTTAAATCTCTCACCGACGATTGATGACTTCAAGAAAAGCATCGAAGCAAATCCCCCCCAGAAAGTAAAGGGTCAGGCCATTTTTCTTTCTGGGAACCCGGAGAGGGTTCCACGGGCAATTGTGCAGAACGTGTATCACAACAAGATCCTCCACTCTGACATCGCAATACTCCATCTGGAAACGGAGGATGTTCCAAGAGTCCCGAACTTTGAAAAAATAGAGGCTGAGAAGATTTCCGGTGGTTTCTACAGAATCATTGCACACCATGGGTTCATGGAAACACCGAAAATTGAAAATATCTTCAGCCTGGCCCGGGAGAAAGGCGTTGAATTCAAATTGGACAACCCGAGCTTTTTTCTGGGGCGGGAGAAACTCATCATCGGCGACAAGCCGAAAATGAGCCGGTGGCGGTCAAACCTCTTTCTGTTCCTCTCCAAAAATGCAATGGATGCCAGTTCATTTTTCGACATACCCTCTGATCAGGTCATCGAAGTGGGCGTGCAGTTCGAGCTTTAAAAGGCGATCACGCCCAAAGAGAAATGGCGATCAAAAAAGCCTGAAGTATCGGGATGGGGGCGGCGTCACATCTGTTTGAATAGATGCAGATAATTTCGACTGACGGTAAGCAGTTCCGGTCTTTCCTTAAGCCTGAGTATTCCTCGACC
>Ga0315542_1000205_pt1 | contig 35030 bp, 35 predicted proteins | sample SalMarSW160120MG_FD_202541 | JGI IMG/M metagenome (GOLD analysis project Ga0315542, IMG submission 202541) | Salt marsh sediment microbial communities from the Plum Island Ecosystem LTER, Massachusetts, United States - Salt Marsh Sediment SW1601-20 ...
AAGCCTTAATGTAATGGCATATGCTGTTTGTTACCCAGCATTCAACGATGGTTCTGGTATTTGGCATGATCCAACCTTCAGTGTATACATGGTATTTGAAGCTCCAGGCTTTTGGGCATTAATCCTATTAATTGCTGGAGTTGGATTGGTTGGCATTGCTACTATCTTAATCAAGAGAAGAAAAGACGCAAGGTTTTAAATAAAACAAAATTCTTTCTTTTTTTTAATTTCCTATTTTTTTATCGATTATGCTCATTGATGAATTATTTAAATAAAATATCAGTATCGTGATCGAGAATGTTTAATTTAATATCGAAAATAATAATTATCATGATAAATTAAGTGAACTAAAAAATTTGGATGTGAATAATATTCCAATAATTAGAGAAGATAATTATCAAGTCAATGAAAATAAGCGCTGGTTTCAGAAATGGTGGCCTGAAAATGTCCCAAAAAACATTAATTTTCCAGAAGAAACGATAGATAAGTTTTTTGAAAAGCAAGTAAATAAATATCCTAATGATAAATTGATCTGGTTCTTAGAAACAGTAGTTACATATAAGCAAGTTCAAAATTATGCAGATCGTTTCGCCACAGCACTCCATAAGTTAGGAGTGAAGAAAGGAGATGTAGTTGCTCTGCTTATGGGTAACTGTATTCAATATATGGTCGCATATTTTGCGGCTGTAAAAATTGGAGCGATAATTACAGGAGTAAATCCGACCTATAAACCACTAGAAATTCTTCATCAGCTTACTATAACAAATGCGAAGGTTTTAATCGCGTATGATGCGATGTATGATGAAAACAGTAAAAGTCGTAAAAAATTCGGTCTTCCCTACATCGGATCTATAATAGAAAAAACTAATATCGAAATATTCATCTCAACTAATTTAGCAGATTTAGCTTCTGGATTAGGATTTAAAAGAACATTGGGAAAATTATTAGGGAAGATCCCAAAAGGTAAAGTACAAGTCCCTAATGCTCACGAATTCATGAAGTTGATGGATATTGAGTCAAATGTTCCAAAAGTAGATATTGATGTAAAAACGCATCCTGCAACATATATCATGACAGGAGGAACAACAGGATTACCTAAGGCTGCGGTTCTTACTCATTTCAATGTGGTATCAAATGCATTACAATGTCAAGCATGGTTTGGAGGAGAAAGGCCCGGTATAGGAAGTATTGGAGTCTTGCCATTTTTCCATAGTTTTGGACATACCGTAGTAATGCATGCTAGTATCGCATTAGGTGGATGGATAATGTTATTTCCATCGCCCCCTTCAACAGAAGAACTCTTGGAACACATAGAAGAGACTGATGCACCTGAAGGATTGTTATATGCTGGAGCTGAGATTCTATTTAAAAGAATAGCGGAGTTTCCCGAGTTAGATAAATTTCCAACACTTATGGGAAAATTAAAGCTAAGTGTTTCTGGAGCAGGTCCTTTACATGCTCCTGTAAGAGATGCTTTTGAAAAGAATACTGGAGGGAGAATAGTTGAGGGATATGGTCTCTCAGAGGCAACTCCGGTGGTTAGTGCGGGAAACTTATTTGGAGAAAGCCCACTTGGCACGATTGGAATGCCATTTCCAGGAACAGAATGGGGTATTTGGCCTGCTGACGATTTTTCCGCTGGACCATTATGTTTGGGCAATTCAAATGATACTAATTTTGGAGAAGAATATACTGGAGAGATATGTGTCCATGGACCGCAGGTAATGTATGAATATCTCAAGCAAGAAGAAGAAACAAATGATACTATAAAAGAATATAATGGTAAATTATGGCTCTTAACAGGAGACATAGGTTTCATGAATGAAGATGGTACGATTGAAATTAGAGACAGAAAGAAGCAATTAATTAAGGTCGCAGGGCATTCAGTTTTTCCAAAAGAAGTAGAGTCAATGTTAATGAAAAATGAGGCTGTCTCTGAAGCTGCTGTTGCTGGTTTACCTGATCCTGAGGGAAAGGTTGGAGAGATAACCAAAGCTTGGGTTGAATTAAAACCAGATTATGTTGGAAAGATAACAGAACAAGAACTAATTGACTGGACTCAGGAAAACATGACTCGATGGAAGTGTCCTGCAATTATAGAATTCATAAATGAAGTTCCTAAAGATGTACTCGGAAAAGTTCAACGAAGAGTACTTCAAATAAACGACCAAATCTGGAAAGAAAAATATGGGGATGCGTAATAAAATATTCCCCTTCTATCCACTTTTTTTAATTTTTTTTCACATTAGATTATTTAGTTTAGTAAAAACCTTTATTGTTTCTTATAATTCTTTCATTAAAAAGAAAATTGAGGAGTTTCTAATATAATCGAACATAAATTATTAAAAAGTTAGGTTTTTTTTAATATTCTATCAAAAAATTGGAGAGACTAAAAATTTCAGAATTAAACATTTATATTTTAGAAAAATTCATACAAGAGTTTGTACCTGAAATATCTGAAATATATAACATTAGAGAAGATGAATCTGAGGAACAACAGGTCAAAACGGGCAGACTTCATGAAAGTAGGATACTAGGAATAATGTTAAAATTTTACTTGGAAGGAAAAAAAAGAGTAACTACTCGGGATGTAGAATTCGAATATAAAAAGTACTACAAGCAGATCGCACGCTCAACTGTTTCCACCTATTTAAACATGTTAAAGAGTGAATCCACATTATATAAAGAAAGAGATGGTCGTGTGGTGTATTATATTCTTTCTGAAGATCCTCCTCAAGATCTTAGTGCTTTCTGGTTTACACGTCTTTTTTGCATTGATCCTCCCTATTTTTTCAGAGCAATTTATTTTGCAAGTTTATTTTCAATAGCTGAAAGAATTGTGGAAAATTATTCTAAGAATGGAGATGCCAAAAAACTCATATACAACTTAAAGTACATACTGGGCATTTTAATCTTGTTAATTTTGAAGAATCGGGCGGATAAATGCGTGAAATGCCAATTCGGGAAGGCGCAAAAATATAACGAATTGATCGACAACTTAGAAAATGCTCTAAAAGAACGAAGTGATGTTTTATCCGATGAATTAATGGACGCCTTAAAAATGCATTACGCTGAGATTCCAATCTTTGGTGGGTTAAACCTTGACGAAAAAGAAGTTAAGATGATAGAAGACTTACTTGAATTCTCCAGTAAATATAGAAAAGACATCGAGTTTCAGACCATGGTTTTAAACCGACGTTTAGATCTTAAAAATTTGCAAGAAGCAGAATCAAAGTTTGATACTAAAGAAGAAAAAGCAGTACAATAAATATTAAAAATTATTTAACATCAAACCAGTTAAAGCTTCAAAAGTTTTTTCTACATTCTCACCAGTTTTACTAGAACACTCTATGAATCCATCAACACCACGTGATTTTGAGATTTTGATACCTTCTTCTGCTGAAACTTCCCTAAATTCTGCTAAATCCGCTTTTCCTCCTGCGACTATTATCGGAAATTGATCTTCCGCTTTAATTTCCTTTCTAATTACAGTAAGCCAATCATCAATATGGGCAATAGAGGAGTAATTAGTGATGTCATACATGAAGATTCCCCCTCTTGCTCCCCTCACGTAAGTTGGAAGTAGGAAACGAAATCGTTCTTCACCTCCAAAATCCCAAATTTGGAGTTTTACCTTCTGACTATCGACAACCAGACTCTTTACCTCAAAGTCGACTCCGATCGTCATTTTAGTATCCGATACGAATAAATTTGTCAAAAATCTCTGAGTTAAAGTAGTTTTACCGCATCCTGCGTCACCAAAAATTACTATTTTGAAAGTTGCATCGTACATTATTGCAATTATACCTCCGGAGTCGAGTTTTTTTTGTGATACTTTGCCTTCGACTATACTTATTTAATTTATTTAATCTTTTTAAATTTGATTCTATGATCCATTCGCTTATATCAAATATTGAATATTTTAATTCCAATGTTATTCACGATATAGATCACCCAACTATGATAAAATAATTAGAATTAATTGTTAATATATATTTCTAATACTAAATTTTATTTTGAAATGATAATCAGATGGTTAAGCAAGTAAATTGGTCTCAATATTTTAATTTTAAAAGGGAAGATCTAATTAATTTTAGAAATCAATTTGGTACTCAAAAAGTATTTGCCATGGGATTAATGCCCGTGAGAGGTCCAAAAGGTTTTCGAAAACTCGATTATGAGTTTGCTGAACATTCCTTAAATGTCCAAAAGGTAATGAAGAAACTTGAAGAAACTCATTTTAATGTACTGGGATTAGTGATTAAGGATACAGATGGTGCTTGCATGTGGGATACTAAAGTAGGATGGAATCCAACCAATCGAGATATATTAGGTGAATTTTGCGATGCAGGGAAGGATTATAATATTAAACTAATGGCTTCTTTTACGAGCATGAATGATGCTTACCAAGGCCATGTTCATCCTGAAAGGGTTAGTGTTCATGGAGAAAATGGAAAGAAAAATGGACGAACTTATAAAAAGGGTGATATTTCTACACATGAAGAAGGCGAAATGCGTATTGATTTACCCTTAGGTGTTGAATTTAAGAGATATCAAGAGAAAGTTCCATTCATCACTGAAAAATTTGATGAAAAGAAAGGGAAAGCAAGGGGATCAAGAGGAAAAGGATATATTCCTACAACGAGTTTCATGTGTCCCAATAGTGAACACGTGGATTATCTCATTGATTTAACCAAGGAAGTTGTTGAAAATTATAATATTGTTGGAATTTTTGCTGATTATATCCGATATGATGGAGGATATCCAGATTTATGTACTTGTGAACGTTGTATGAGTAAATTTAGAGAAATGTATGGAAATAGCCCCAAAATCATCAAAAGTGAAGAATGGTATGATTTTAAAGGATATACTATCGCTTTGTATGCTGAACAATTACATGATAGCATTAAAAAAGCAAACCATAATTGTATTTCTGGATGGTTTTGTCTTCCAGGTCCTAAAAATTTGTTTACAAGAAAAAGATTGGGACAAGATTGGCAGAAATTATCCTCAATTTTAGACGTAGCTTCACCCATGGAATATCCATATCTCATGGGAACTCGAGATGACGGATGGTACTGGGGGAAATTGGCAGATCTTTTTTATTGGTACTTTGTTCGAAATATGAAGAAAAGAGCTCATGAATTTAAAAGCCCCGTCTTAACAGTGACAAATTCTGTAGAATGCAACACTAACGAGATGTTAAAACAAATGAGAGGGTTTGATTTTGGTTTAGGGATTGCTGTCTTCAAATATTTCGGAACTAGTGATGAACAATGGATTGCTTTGAAAAAATATGCCGAAGAGGAACTAAAACTTGAAAATCTCAAATTAAGTTAATAATTCTTTAATATTTCATCGTATCTGAAACAATAGATTAAATGATCATTTACTATTCCTATTGCTTGAAGATATGAATAGATGATAGTCGTCCCAATGAATTTAAAACCTCTCTTTTTCATATTCTTACTTATTGTATCTGAAAGCGTACTGTTTGCTGGTATTTCACTCAAATGCTCACAAGAATTATTAATTGGCTTCCGATCAACAAAATTCCATATGAATTTATCAAATGAACCAAATTCGTTCCTCACTTTAATGAATTCCTTAGCGTTAGTAATCACCGATTGAATTTTTAAGTTATTTCGAATAATTCCTTTATCTTGAAGCAAGTTTTCTACTTTTTGATCTCCATATAAGGATATTTTTTCATAATCAAAATTATCAAAAGCTTTTCGAAAATTTTCACGTTTATTGAGGATTGTACTCCAACTCAAACCTGCTTGCATACCCTCTAAAATCAATAATTCAAAAAGAACTTGGTCATCATGTATAGGAGTCCCCCATTCCTCATCATGATATTTTATCATCAGAGGATCCTGACCCACCCATTCACATCGTTTCAATTTTTGTACACCTAACTAGAAGAGATTGAAACAGTAACAGCCGCATTACACATTATCATTTCATTAGATGTATCTCCTAGTTCTTTGATCATGATCCCGTTAGCAATTAAACCACCCTTAACAACCTCAAGTGACTTAATTCCAAATGGAATGGCTTTTAAAACTTTCTTATGGTTTAAGTTTTCTGGATATGGGGCACCAATTTTTATATGAACCCTCATTTGTAATAGATCTTTCGGATCAGTTAAGCCACAAATTTCACTGAGACCAGTTAAACAATTATTTGAAATCGCATTTTTAACAGCTTTAATAGCTGCTGAGGTACAATCTCCATTATGTCCATGTTGGTCCGTTCCGCAACCTAGTTGCACAATAAAGGATTTTTCTTTCATTTAAATTTCCTTCTCTTTGAATAAATACGACAATCTAGTTATAAGTGAATTGTTTAAACTTTTTATTTATTCCGCCAAGATAATGTATATTGAAAGCAATTTGTGATAAAATTTACTAAAGTATTAAAATGAACTAAATAAAAAAAGTAATTGAAGTGTTATGAATAAAGTAAAAGTAGGTATTATCGGCTCAGGATTCATCGCAGAACACCATTGCTTGGCATTTTCGTTATTACCCAACGTTGAAATCATTGGAATCTCATCTATAAATGAGAGTGAGGCAAAAACATTAATGAACAAATATAAAATTCCTGGAAAACCAATATATAACTATCAGGATCTTTTAAAGCTTGAGTGTGATGTTATATCTGCTTGCATACCTAATTATTTACATAAAAAAATTTCTATCGATATTTTAAATTCAGGCAAGCATGTCTTAATTGAAAAACCATTAGCAAGAAATCCCATTGAGGGCCAAGAGATGTTAGATTCTGAGAAATCGTCTAATAGGAAAATTTTTTATTGTGAAAACAACATGTATGCCCCTAGCTTTAGTAAGGTTAAAGAAGTTATCCAAGAAGGAGCTATTGGGAGAATTTATATGGGTAGGGGTAGAGAGCAACATTCAGGACCTCACTCTAAATGGTTTTATAAAATGGAGGAGTCTGGAGGAGGAGCTCTATTAGATTTGGGTATTCACGACGTTGCCTGTCTTGTTTGGTATCTAAATTGCGAAGTGTCAAAAGTATTTTGTCAGACAAGAACTATAGTTCCAGATAGAGGTGAATTTGGGACTTGCGAAGTTGAAGATAATGCAGTGGGAATTTTATATTTTGAAAATGATGCTCAAGTGATACTTGAGGAATCTTGGACGGCTCCCGGTGGTTACGATATGCGATTTGAACTATTTGGAACGGAAGGACAAGTGAAAGTTGCTCCAACCTTTTCAAATTTAGTTAGTGTATATAGTGAAAAGGGATATGGATATGCCGTAGAAAAAGCAGGTTCAACGAAAGGTTGGACTTTTCCAGTCCCATCTGAAGCATGGAATTTTGGATATCCTCAAGAAATGGCATATTTTGTAAATTGTATAATGAATAATGAAGATCCGCTTACTGATGGTAATTACGGTTTAAAGATCCTAAAGATTATTGAGACAATGTATAAAAGCGCAGAAACAAAGAAAATTGAGGAAGTTCTATATTCTTGAAAAATTTAAATTAAAGATTTGATAAATTCAACAATCTCATCTAATTTTTGCTTGGATGCGAGAAGAATAAATTGAGGAAACTCTACGCTGCGAGAATAGATATCTGAAACAATTGGAAAATTCTTGCTTTCACTTTTATTTCCGCCCCAATTCGCTTTTGAATAATCTATCCCTTTTTTTAGATTAAAGTTTTTAAAACAATCTAGAGTATGCAAAGGAGGATAACAATCATCAGTTGGAATCCCCCTTCTATTAAGTTTCTTGTAAAATTGAGATTTAGATAACCCCCCAAATTTTTCTGGTTCAAAAATTATGGGATATACATACCAACCCATTTCTGAGGTACCAGGAGTAGGTTTCATCACTTTTATTCCATCAATTTTATTAAGTTCTTTCATGAGATATATAGCATTCTTATTCCTCAACTCATGCTGACTCGGAAACTTTCTTAATTGAGCTCGAAGTACTGCCGCTTGATATTCAGTCATTCTGTAATTAGTCCCATAGGAAAAATGTTTATAAGAATAGTTATTTATCTTCCTTCCGCAATCAGTATAAGAATAAATCTTGTGAGCCAAATCATCAGAGTTGCATATAATTGCACCCCCCTCCCCAGCTGTGAGCACTTTAGATGCTTGAAAACTAAAAGCTCCAGCAACTCCCCAATTACCTAGTCGCTTACCTTTATATCGTGAACCATGAGCATGGGCACAATCCTCTACTACATATAAATTTTTTTCTTGTGCTATTTCTAATAATGCATCCATTTTTACTGGATTTCCTCCTAAATGAACTGAGATAATCGCTTTGGTTCGTGGTGTGATTAATTCATCAACTTTATTAACATCTAAAACAAGAGTTTCTGGATCAATATCACAAAATATTGGCACTGCATTTGTAGCTATTACAGCAGAGGCAGAGGCAACAAAAGTGTAATCAGATACAATCACTTCATCACCCAAACCAATACCTAATGCCATTAACGCAGCTTCTATACCGACAGTCCCATTACAAACACCAATACAATGCTTAGCTTCTTGAAATCTCGCGAATTCCTCTTGAAATTTCCAGAGATTTTCTCCTTCAGGTGTCCCTGGTGCACCACACCACCAATTACCAGACTTAATCACGTTTTCTAATGCTTTGATTTCAGAATCATCATATATTGGCCAACTTGGAAAATTATTTTTGGTATCTCGTTTAAAAGACATGAGAACTCATCCATTTTTAGTTAATAGCATAAATTTTATGAGCTATTTAAAATATATATATTAAAGCAGATAAAAGTTTCAATCGATCTAAGTATATTAGCTAAAGAAATATTGTCTGAAAATGAAAGTTATTGATAAACTGAAAATTGCAGAATTATTAAAATCTTATATCAGTTATTTTTCGCTGGAAGAAATATTCAATTTAATTGAGATTCCCCCGGATGAGTACGTTTATACCTACGCGTTCCCTTGTTATAGATTAGCAAAACAAGAAAAAAAATCTCCTAAAGATATCGCCTTAGATTTAAAAAGTAAACTTGAAATTCCCGATTTTATTGACATAGTCGAAGCTGAAGGACCTTACTTAAACATAAGAGTTAAAACACAACACATTTTAGAAGTTATTTTTAAACAAAAGGAAGATTACGGAAAGCAGGAAAGTCAAATTTTAGTAGATAAGAAAAAGCACTTAAGAGTAGTTATCGAATATCCATCTCCAAATACAAATAAACCCTTACATTTCGGCCATATCAGAAACATGCTTTTAGGTAAATCAATTTCAAACTTGCTAATTTATAAAAAACATCAAGTATTTCAAGTGAATTTGTATAATGATCGAGGTATTCACATTTGTAAAAGTATGCTAGCATATGAAAAATGGGGTCATGATAAGAAACCGGACATAAAAAGTGATCATTTTGTCGGAAATTATTACGTCAAATTTAATGAAAAAGTTAAAGAAAAGCCCAATTTAGAGGAAGAAGCAAGAAAGTTATTAAGATCTTGGGAAAATAATGATCCCTCAACTCTAGCATTATGGAATAAGATGAGAAAATGGGCTCTTGAGGGATTTAAAGAAACTTATCAAAAATTAGAAATCGCTTTTGATAAAGAATATTATGAATCAGATCTTTATTTGAAGGGAAAAGAGATAATATTTGATGGTTTAAATAGAGGAATCTTCGAAAAATTAGATGATGGTGCCATTATCGCTAGATTAAAAGAAAAATATAACCTTGAAAATAAGGTTTTAATAAGAAATGATGGAACCTCTCTTTATATCACCCAAGATATTTATTTAGCTTATAAAAAGAAGGAGGATTTTAATTATGATCTCTCGATTTATGTGGTAGCTGATGAACAAATTCAAGTATTTAAATGGTTATTTGCTGTATTAGATATGCTCGGTTTCGAGGGTGATAATTATCATTTATCATATGGCATGGTTGATTTACCAAGCGGTAAAATGAAAAGTAGGGAAGGAACTGTAGTTGATGCTGATGACATCATCGAAGAAATGGAAGATTTGGCAATGAATGAAGTCGATTCAAGATATCCAAGTTTAGATGCTCAAGAAAAGAAGAAGAGAGCTGAGATAATCGGTTTGGCAGCATTAAAATTTTATATATTAAAATTTAATCCTACAAAAGGTTTCATTTTTAACCCAAAGGAAAGTATCTCTTTTGAGGGTGAAACTGGACCTTATATACAATATTGTTATGCTCGAATTAGTTCGATTGTTTCAAAATCGGAAATAAAAATAAATTTAGATGTAAAGTGGGATTTATTGACCCATGAAACCGAATTAAAAATTATTAAGCAATTAACATATTTTCCAGAGATAATTTCCTCAGTTGAATCTACCTATAGCATTCATTACATCCCACAATATCTATTATCACTATGTCAAGCATTTAATTCTTTTTATGTATCTTGTCAAGTAATTTCAGAAGATAAGGAGTTAGAAAAAGCGAGACTGTTATTGATAGTGTGTGTTCAGATTGTGATTAAAGTTGGTTTGAATTTATTAGGAATTGATACATTAGAACAAATGTAATTGGAGGATATCCATGAGTTTTTTTGACTTTAATGAAGAAATACAAAATGATTCAGAATTTGTAATTTTTGGTATTCCGTGGGATTATTTAAGTTCTGCACAGCATGCAAATGCTTCGGAAGCACCTTCAAAAATTCGAGCCGTTACTTCGAATTTAGCTTTGACTACAGAGATGGGAATTGAAATTCCAAGTTTGAAAGTGATTGATGCTGGGGACATTAGAATAGTTGATTCAAACGTAGAATTAAATCTCAAGGAAATTAATGATTTTATAACTAGAATTTACAACAAAAAACAAAATATTGTACTTGTTGCTATTGGTGGAGATCACTTTTGTACTTTCCCAGTTGTAAAATCTATGGGAAAAAATTTAAATTTAAATAATGATGTTGGGATTCTAATTTTTGATAGCCATTTAGATTTATATGATGAGTGGGATAAAGGAGTATATTCTCATGCAACGATCTCACACCGAATATACGATTTAGATTTTGTTGATAACAACAGACTTTTAATTGTTGGAACTCGAGATATGGACATCCCTGAATTGAAGATTGCAAATGAGGAGCATATAACACACTACGATGCATTTTTATTTTCTGATTTAGGACTTCAAAAGCTTACAAATGACATTATTAATTTTTTCAAAAATTCTAAAATTAAAAAATTGTATGTTTCGATTGATATTGATGTTTTAGATCCATCAATTGCACCAGCAACGGGATATGCTATCCCTGGAGGATTATCATATAGAGAAATGTGGAACATTTTGAGGACATTAGCAAAAAGTTTTAACATCATTGGTTTCGATCTGGTTGAGGTCGCTCCAAACTTGGATCCTCCTAACAATATGACAGCAAATTTAGCAGCAAAACTGATTATTGAATTCATTTCATTTATTTCCCATTCTATTTAAATATGATGATGTAAAATGACTCAAGAAGATTCAAATAAGAAATATAAAGAAGTAAATCAATTTCATTTAGATGATGATGAAAATATTACCGATTTTATAAAAAAACTTTCTAATACTGGTTTTAGCGCCAAAAGAATGGCACTTGCTTGTAAAATCTATGAGGAAATGATAAATGAAGAAGATTGTAGGATTTTTTTTGGGTTAGCAGGTGCATTAGTTCCTGCAGGATTCCAAGGAATACTTCACGATTTTATAAAAGAGGATTTTATTGATGTTTTAATAACTACTGGAGCAAATCTTACTCACGATCTTGCGGAAAGTCTAGGTTTTCATCATCTTCAAGGAGAGTTAAACGTAAATGAATTTGATGATCAGAAATTTCATAGCAATGAGATGAATCGAATTTATGATGTATTTTTACCTAACGAGGTGTATGAAGGAATTGAAGATTTTGTTTCGAAATTAGATATACCTGAATATTCGATGCCTGTAAGTGAATTTTTAAAATATTTAGGAGAACAGTTACCAAAAGGTTCTAAATCAATTTTAAAAATATGCGCCGAGAAAGATATTCCCATTTTTTGTCCAGCATTTACAGATTCTGGCTTAGCTTTACAACTCGGATTTCATTATCAAAATTTGAATTTAAATCATTTTAAAGATATGCTTAAAATGGTCGATATTGCGTGGGATTCAAAAAAAGCGGGAGTCTGTATTATTGGTGGAGGTGTCCCAAAAAATTTTATATTTCAATCACTCCAGTTTTGCCCAAATTCTGCAGATTATGCTATTCAAATTACCATGGATCGTCCTGAACCTGGAGGGTTAAGCGGTGCAACATTGCAAGAAGCAATTTCTTGGGGAAAGATCGGAGAAAACGCACAAAGATCCACAGTTATATCTGATGCTTCAATTGTTTTACCAATTTTATTGTGGTATTTAAAAGAGGTAAAAAAGAAGTAAGATGTTAATAAAATGTTCCTTTTAATTTTTGATCCACATTTTCTGTATCAGTACCAAACAGCTTATCTAAGGTTTCCTTAAAATATTTAAATTGGGTCACTTCTGAAAGATTTCTACCATTATTCTTGCTCTTAAATTGGTCAGCAATCATTTTTAGTATGGGTTGAACGACTTTATGAATATATTTTTCTATGCGTTTTTCTTTATCCATTATTGCGTAAGAAATTAAAAGTTCCGGTTCAAAACTATCTTCAGCTGTTATTTGATCCTTCCTAAAAGCGATGACATACTTCTTACCTTCGAAGTATTCAATAAAATCCTTCGAAAATGCAGTTTCTGCAAAATTAAGAATAGCGGTTAAGAGCCCACTCCGCAAGTCGGTATCGATTTTACCTAAGGTTGATTTATGATAGCTTTTCTTTACAAGCGTGAATCCCCTGAATAATAAGCCGGCTTCGCGAATAACCATATTAGGATTTACCAGAAGAATTGTGTATATATATTTATAAGAGCTGAATAAAGTGCTATAATTCTACATTTAATATAAACATTCAATGTAATAAACTCTTTGTTAAGTCTTAAGTATCGATACGATTCATATTTCTGATTTTAATAAGAAATAAAATCGATACACATATTTTTAATCCTATGATTGATAAAAAAAAAATTGTTCTATGTGCTCAAAATATTATCAAAGCACTTAACTTCAAAAAAGAAGGAGAGTGTGTGTTTATAACTGGAGGGATATACTCACAAGAGCTATTAGAAGAAATTGCCTTAGAAGCTTATAGAAATGGGGGGCTTCCTCGAATTTCATCAACTTCAGATAAATATACGCATTCTGTTTATACTGATGGTAAAATTAAGAATGAAATTTTAGAAAAAACGCATACACATTACTTGAAATTAATCGAAAATATTGATGCCTATGTCGTTATCGAACCTCTTGAAAATCCAGGTATAATGAATCATATCCCTCGGGATAGATTAAAATCACATGCAAAATCGATGGTTCCAATAAGAGACGTGTTATATGGTGCTAATGAAAAATTCGCACCTGGAAAAAAATGGATATATGCTGGTTGGCCCTCTGAGAGTGCTGCAGAATACTATGGAATAGATTATGATTTACTTGAAAAGTTTTGCGTTGACGGGATGGCAGTACCCATGGAAGAATTACACAAGATTACGAAAAATATAGGTAAACATTTTGAAAATGCGAAAAAAGTGCATGTAAGTGATGATTTTGGAACAAATTTTTGGGTTTCTATAGAAAATAGGACAAAAATTTTAGATGATGGTTTAATATCTGATGAACAGATTGAAATGGGAGATTTAGGTGGAAATTTACCAGCTGGGGAAGTATTTTTCCCACCAAATGAAAAATTAGGAGAGGGAACAATATTTTGTCCAATAACGAGAGAAAGAGATAGTAAGAGAATCATAAGAGGGGTGAATTTAACTTTTAAGGACGGAAAACTTCAAATTGATAATATTACAGCCGATAATGACTTAGACACTTTAATTGAAGCTTTTAAGCAATGTGAAGAGATAGATAAAAAGAATAACCTTCCAGAAATAAGGACTTATAATGTGGCTGAATTAGGCATTGGATGTAACCCGAAAATAACGCGAGGGATTGGATACATCTTAACCGACGAAAAAATAACTGGTAGCGTACATGTTGCATTCGGAATGAATAATCTTTTTGGTGGAACTTCAAAATCACAGATGCATTGGGATTTTGTCACTGCTCCGAAAGTAAATATCACTATAGAGTATAAAGACGGCACTAAAAAAATGATCATGGAACAAGGAAAAATAATAGAAGATTAGGTTTCAAAGTAATCTAAAATCTTTTCTAATATTTTCTTTTTAAAATCAATTCTGTCAGTATGAAATTGGAATTTTTTTACAACTGTTTCTTTCTCAGTTGAAAACCCAATATATACTAAACCTACGGGTTTTTCTTCAGTTCCGCCAGTAGGTCCTGCGATTCCCGTTATTCCAATACCAATATCAACGCTTGAAAGAATCCTGAGATTGAATGCTAATTGGTTAGCAACTTCCTCTGATACGGCACCATATTTTTCTAATGTTTTGGATTCTACATTTAATAGTTGCACTTTAGCAGCATTGCTATAACAAACTATACCTCGATCAAAAGTGTTTGATACCCCAGATATATTGGTAAACATGTGAGAGACATAACCTCCTGTGCAAGATTCCGCAAAAGCGATTCGAATTTGATTTTTAACTAAATTATCCACAATTTTGGTGATTCTTTCTATCACGTCTAATCTGCTTTATTTGCTGAATTTTTATTATATAGCTAAATTAGTATTTGAAAAACTTTAAAGTATAATGTTATTATATTAATCCATATAAATAAAAAATGATGTATTGTTTATTTTTGGATAAATAATCCAATTAATTAGAGATACGGAAAAATACAATTTAGTGATTATGGTAAAATGAATGAGGAAAGGAAAGATTTTGTATTCAAGATTACTGTAATAGGCAATGGGGGCGTTGGCAAAACATCATTGATACGAAAATATACGAAGGGCAGTTTCCAAAAGGAATATATAAAGACGTTAGGAGCCCAATTTTCGAAATATGATGAAAAAATTGCGGGAAATGCCGTAAAGCTTTTTTTCTGGGATATTGCAGGTCAAGAACAGTTCAGTTTCATGCGTCCTACGTTTTATAAGGGGAGTAAGGCAGCAATAATTGTTTTTTCCCATGACCCAGATGAAGAGGAAAGTTTTGAGGATGTAAGTGAATGGCATGAGGATATTAAAAAATACTGTGGAAATATTCCAATAATGCTATTTGGAAACAAGATCGATCTAGTAGATTTAGATAATTTAGATGATGATAAAGCAATTCAACTTGTTAATGAAAGAAATTTTCTTGGATACTATAAAACTTCAGCAAAAACAGGAAACGGGGTTTATAAAGCATTTCAAGCAATAATTATGAATTTGTATGAAAAATATAAAGATCAATAAAAATTTATTTAGATAGGTTATAAGGATTGTAAATGTCAAGTGCTTTGAAAAGTGGATATCCGAAAATATTACTTTTTTCATCTCCACATTGTACTCCTTGTCAACCTGTCGAAGAAATGTTGAAGAGAATAAATTTATCAATGTTTGGAAAGAAATTATATATTGAAAAAATAGACGTAAGTAAAAATTATAAACTAACCCAGCATTATAAGGTAACTTCATTACCTACAATTATAATCGCTGATAAGAAATTAAGTATTAATATCCAAGAAGAAGACATTATCGATGCGATTTTATACGGTTTTATCTCATCAGTAGAAATTGAATAAAATAATTTAAAAAATTAGGAAGTGAAATGATTGGATAGACAATTACTTTCTGGAATTTTAGCTCAAATGAGGAATCATTTAGAAAAAGGTAAAGAAATAGGAGATATGAAAGTAGGAGCTTTATTAGCTCTAGGACATCAATTAGAAGCCATTTTCTATTATTTGGGGCATGAACTTGGAACGATCTTAAAAGTCAAACAATTAAATGATGTATATCAGATCCCTGAATCATTAAAAAAAATAATTCACGATTATAATCTTGGAAAAGTTGAAATTACTGACAGTTCAGAAGAAATTATTCAGTTAAAATTAAAAGAACATTCATCAATTAAAGATTTGATAGGCAAGGGAATCAAATCAGACGGAAGTTTTTGTTCCTTTGAAGCCGGAATACTTGCAGGAATCGTTGAAAGAATGATAAATTTTCATTGTTTTGCTCAAGAAGTAAATTGCGCTTTACAAACAGGAGAAGATTTCTGTGAATTTATGATTGTTTTTCAGAAAGATTAAATTAACTCGAACGCATATTTCAGAAAAATCAAATAAAAGAAATTGCGGTCACCCTCCGATTAAGATAGTGGTTTAAAAATCATTTACTACTAAGTTTTTCTCTATATCTAATCTCCATCAGAGACGTCAACTTCTAAGTATGGGAGTAAAAAAATCCCACCATAACCAGTTGCGCCATCTTGAGGATACGGATTCGTAGGTGTATCAGGACTCAAGGAAAATCCAATTTTTATATGAACTATAATGGATATTAATAAAACACTCACGATTAATACTGATTTAATTCTTGAATTGATGATTTTTAAATTATATCTATGCTTCATAATTTCATAGCTCGATTTTTGTCAAAATCTTTAATATAAAGCTAGGATATAATCCTATTTATACTTAATATTCAAAAAAAGAAAAAATGGAAAATTAGGATTTGACTCGTTTTCGAAGCATTAAAGTCGTTATCACGCTCGCTATTCCTATAAGCAAGTAGAGATCGTATCCTTGAATTGCGGGGAGAGGTTGTTGTTGTGTTGGAGTTTTCATTACAATCACATTAATACAGTTTGAATGATTTATACCATAGTTATTATAGGCAACAATCATAAAATAATAAGCACCATCAACGTAACCAATCAATTTTAAATTCAGATCAGTAATTCCAGATCCTAAGAGAGAAACACTAGCATTTAGCTCGGTAATATAACTTGAATGTAGGTAAACGGAATAATTATTTGCTCTTGAAGATGGTGTCCAGGTAAGATTGAAACATCCGTCGGGGTCGGGAGTGCCTGAATCTGATGATAATTCGAATTCTCCTGGTGGTAATCTCACTACAACAGTGAGACAATTAGAAAGAGTGTAATCAAAATCATTATTTGCTACAATGATAAAGTAGTAAGTTCCTTCATTATAGCCAGTGAGCATGTGGGTTAAATTTGTAATTTCAGCAGTCAAGAGAGATAAGTTTTCATTAACTTGAGTAATGTAACTCGAATTTTGATACACTGAATAATTACTTGCTCTTGAAGATGGTGTCCAGGTAAGATTAAAACGTCCATCAATATCGGGAGTGCCTGCATTTGAAAATAAGGTGAATTCTCCCGGTGATATTAAACCACCATCAATGATCGTCCAATCAAAAGTAGTTATAATGTATTGCCGCGCGGTTTTGGCAGCATTACTATATTTGGAATCACCACCATCAAAAATTACTTCATTTTTTAGCAATAACTGCGACCAACCCAGTAGAAGATTATCATAATTTGGTGTTGATAAAGCTATTCCATAAAACATGTTTCTCATATCTCCCACGCTCGAGACATCCCAATCACCAATAGATTGGTCGAATGAGGAGGCACTAGAAAACATTTCAAACATATCCGTTACACTCGAAACATCCCATAAGTCAATGGGTTGGTTGAATGAGGAGGCTCCATAGAACATTCTATTCATCGTTATTACTTTCGAAACATTCCACGATCCAAGAGATTGATTAAATGAACCAGCATCATCAAACATACTGCTCATATCTATTACATTTGAGACATTCCAATCGTCAATCGGTTGATTAAATGAGGATGCTCCAGCAAACATTGAAGCCATTGTTGTTACACTAGATACATCCCAATTGCCAATGGGTTGATTGAATGAAAGAGCCCATCCAAACATCAAAGCCATTGATGTCACACTAGAAACATCCCAGTCACCAATGGGTTGATTGAATGATAATGCTTGATCGAACATACCCTGCATTTCTGTCACATTCGATACATCCCATTTACTTAAGGGTTGATTAAAAGAGATTGTATCACCAAACATTTCAAACATATCTCTCACATTTGAGACATCCCAGTTGCCAATGGGTTGATTGAAAGAATAAGCACCGCAAAACATGCAATTCATATCTATCACACTCGAAACAACCCAGTTGCCAATGGGTTGGTTAAATGAGTCAGCATCAACAAACATTCTTGCCATTGTCGTTACACTTGAGACATCCCAGTTATCTATGGAACAATTGAAGGTTTGAGCGTTATAAAACATTTGGAACATATCTGTGACTCCTGACGTATTCCACTTATTAAAATCACCACTATTGCCAAGATTATGGCAGTTTCCGAACATTAAACTTAAATTTGTGGTTCCATTCAAATTCAAACTATCAGTAGCGGTGAGTGCTAAATTACGGCATCCATAAAAATAACTTCCCAAATTTCCTAATTGTAGACATCCAAATTGCTGAATTTCAAGTATTTTCAACCTATCTCCTTGGTAATTAAATTGCCAACCAATAATCTTTCCTAATATTTTTATGGTATAAATACCCTGGGTAGCATATGTATGGGTTACAGAACCTTGATTCCAGATCGTAATTGTGTCATTATTTCCATCTCCCCAATTAACCGTAAAATTATATTTTCCACTCGATAATAAAGGTAAATGAACTTGATTGCTACTACTAACACCAGATTTGGTTGTATCCCAGATAGAAATAAACGATTTTGAACTTGATGCTAAAGGCTCTGAAAATAGTTCGCTATTGTTTCTTTCTTCATTTTTGTTTAAACTGATATTGGAGGTTAAAATACTTAGTATAATAAAAGATAATATAATGACTGTGACCTTCATTAATTTATTATTCATCAAAATCGTTTTTGTCATTAAATGCAATCACTTTATTGATTTTTGTCTGAATTTAATATCATTTATTATCATGTTATACATTCTTAAATAAATTCTGGAGAAGAATGTCCTCAATTTGGGGGACTCCTCCCATAACTTAAAGATCTCTCTCTGAAAGGAAGAGATTGGATTAGAATTTAGATTTTTTTGAAAAGAAAAAAGGAAAAGATTAGGATTTAAGCCGCTTGCGAATGATGAATTAATGGCTTGGGGGATATGTATACCTAAGAATTTTAAAACTTAAAATTATAGAATATGCTAATTTTGATAAATATGAAGCTCATCAATTTCAATCCAAAGAACTAGCTCAAATCCGGAAAAAATGGTTAGAAGATTTTAAAGAACGATTATTGGCAAATCGAGAAGGTTTAAGGAGTAAAATTCCCTATGAAAGTCCTGTAGATGTTTACAATAAGATGGCACCAAATGAGAAAGGGGTTAGAAATATTGGCTTACCGAAAATTGATTATCGAATTTATGATTAGCACTGCTTTTCATAATCAACTAAAATATAAAAATAGAAAATAAAAATTTAAATAAACGTGATATCTTGGTAATCGCTATCTATAAGCTCCTTTTTTGCAACTCCTAGATCACGTACTTGTTGGTTTAGTTTTTTTACGGCATCTCTTACAATTTCTTTTTGCTTGGCTCCGGTGCATACTATTCTACCAGTTGAAAATATTAAAAATACAGTCTTAGGTTCTTGCATTCTATAAATTAACCCGGGAAACACTTCTGGTTCATACATGGCATACTCCATAACAATTGCAGCCATATTTAGATCGATGTTCGTATGAAGATCGCCACTCGCAAATCCATAAACTTAATGATATATTAAGTTTTCTATGTTTTGAATGGTGATCTCGGGATTAGATAATTTTATTCCTGCTTTTCGAATATTTTTAACAACTTTATCAACCACTCTTTCAGCCTCAGACGCTTTACGTAATCCAGTAACAACCATTTTTCCGGTGGAAAATATGAGAATAGTTGCTCTGGGTTTCTCAATTCGCATGACTAATCCAGGAAATCTCTCTGGATTATATTCTACTTCAGCATGCTTTCTTGCAATTTGATTTAAATCAATTTTTTCAGTGATTTCAACAGTAACGGTTGCAACAACATTTTCAATTTTATAATCTAAACCTTCTTCAGAGGAGAGTTCTTCTTCTTCCTCCTCCTCCTCTTCTTCATGATCATCTTCTTCTTCAGGCATGATAAATCAATAAGTTCCAAATATGATTTGTATATAGTTAAATAATTGTAAAATTATCTTTAATGACGAAGTCATATTTTATATATAATTTTATTTAAATATATGATCATTTATAAATGCTTTATAAATAATTGTTAATTTTAAAAAATATTTCAGCAACATTTTCGATAATATATTAAAAAACAAGCTATCCTTAGACTATTTAGCTAATTGGGATTTTAAAATCGTCTTAGTAACAGTATTAAATGCTTCTTCTACATTAGAACCTGTTTTAGCTGAGGTAGAAAGAAATTTTAGCTTATAACGACGTGCTAATTCTAATGCTTCATCTTTAGATACCTTTTCCTTATCTTTTAAATCATCTTTATTTCCGATCAATAAAATTGGTTCATTTTCTCTCTCTAATCTAAAATCTTGTATCCAACTTTCTAATTTAAGGAAGCTTTCTTTTTGAGTCCAATCAAAGATAACTAGAGCACCATTCGCTCCCTCTAAGTAGAGTTTTCGGAGGGATCTAAAACTTTCTTGACCACCTAGATCCCAGATTGTGGCAGCTACTCCGCCGTAATCTTCAATATTCAAGTCTTTTTTAAGGAGATTAACTCCAAGTGTACTTTTATAATTATCTCTGAATTTATTTTCAATAAAGCGATAAACAAGTGATGTTTTTCCAACATTTGCCTCCCCAAGCAAACAAATCTTGATTACATAATCGGGTTCCGTCATAATTAATCAAATCCATATTTCACGTTGAATTAATACTTTCATAATAGTGTTTATTATTATTAATTTTTGCTTCAACATGAAAATTATTTTTAAAAGATTAAAATGATGTTAATTCTCTTTTTTCCAAAATTGCATCAATACTGTTAAGATATTCGTTATAAAGAGACTTTATTAAATTTTTTTCTTTAGCCTTCCTAATAGCAAAGAGAAAGAGTTGATTTAGAGAACAGGAATTATTTTTTTTGTAGATATCCTCTTTTAAATCGAAAACATCACTATTTTGGTCGATAAAATTACATAAGATATACCGATTTTCATTCTTTAGGTTAAGTTCGTTCAATAACCCATACATTCTAAGTATGATTGGATATTGAAATTTAATCTGATCATGCCTTAGGGTCTTAAATAATTGAAGATTTGCATATTTTTCGAATGCATACGACATAAATAAATAAATTCGACAATTATTTATTTTCCACAATAATATGCAGGTAATACGAGGAGATTTTCAAAAGGAATATTCAAACCCTTTAAATTTAGATTGAAATGATTCAAATCTAAATTCCACATCATCAACTTTTGCACTCTTTGGACCTTTCCTACAAAATTTCAATAATTCTAATAATTTTTCTTCTGGGCCTTCGGCTTTTATATAGACTGAACCATCTGGCAAATTTTTTACAATTCCCGTTAATCCTAAATTTCTAGCAAGTTTTCTTGTACTATATCTAAAAAAAACACCTTGCACCAATCCATAAACTTGGATTATTAATCTCTTCATAAAAGTTTTATTTTGATGTAATTTGGCTTATTTTTGATATATATTCATCTAAAATACTTTTAGTGATATTGGGATGGATGTCGAGAGCAAATATTTCTTTTGTGACTTTCTCTACTATTGGTAGATTTACCTTAGAATAGTCAATTTGTTTTCCATAGAATGGACAAGACCAGGGACATCCTTTAGGATATGCAATTTTTTCTTGAAATAACTTAGTTTTATAAAGAGGAATGGGGTAGAGTACTTTACTTTTAGGAAATTGTAGCAAGAATTCTTCTTTATCTACTCCAATTACATCAGGATGGATTCTACCAATCCAATAGTTAAATGCGGGTTTACAATAATTAGGAACATGGGGTGGATCAATTCCTTCGAGATGAGCAATACCTTCAGAGAGATATTCAGCATTTTCATTTCTAATTTTGATGAAATCATTAATTTTTTTCAGTTGGACCCTTCCAATAGCACCTTGAATTTCAGTCATTCGATAATTATAACCTAATCTGTTATAAACATACCATGAGGGTTCTCCGTGATGTCTTAGTAACCTGCATTCTTCTGCTAATTTATCATCATTCGTGATTATCATTCCCCCCTCTCCAGTTGTGATATTTTTAGAAGGATAAAAACTAAAACACCCAACATCTCCTATTGAACCAACCAATTTGCCATCACAATGAGCACCTATGGATTGACAGGCATCTTCGATTATTGCTACTTCATTTTTCAATGCTACTTTTTTTAATTCAGTCATATTTGCTGGAATTCCAGCCAAATGAACCGGTATAATTGCTTTTGTTCTTTCAGTTATGTGTTGTTCTACGGATTTAGGATCTAAAGTATAGGATTTATCATCGATATCGGCAAAAACTGGAATTGCATTATTGTGAAGAATCGAGCTGGCAGTCGAGATAAATGTGAAAGGGGGAACTATCACTTCATCACCCGGTCCTATATTCAGTGCTGCAATGGCGATATGAAGTGCTGCTGTTCCGGTATTTACAGCAATAGCATTCTTAACACCATGATATTGAGCAAAATCAATCTCAAATTGTTTTACATTCTGTCCATGAAGCAAAGTTAACATTTGAGATTCCATTACCTTTAAAACTGCTTCTTGTTCCTCTTTATCCAGATTCATAATTGTAAATTTAATTAAATAAGTTCATATTTTTATGAAGAAAAGACTTACATGATTAATAAATTGTTCATTTTATAACGAGGGAAACGATATAATTAGAATACTAAAAAGTAAGAATCAGATTCGTTATTATACCCTATTAAATTACACTTTAACAGTGTTTTAAGAACTTCATTCAACCATCTCGAGCTTGTATTTATGACTTTTTTAAGTTCATCATATGATACTAGATCATTAACTGCAAGCAGAAATTGAATCTTACTCTTTACTTTTAAATGATCAGACCTAGCGATTTTATCAAAACGTTTTTTCAAATCATATTCCAAAGTCTTTAAATGGGCAACCTCATTGCTTAATTTAGCGATCACTTCGTCTCTTGTTCGAAATACTTTTAATGAGAGATCATATTTCTCTTTTAAATGGCGCTTCAAGCGTTCTTTCTTGATATCCAAGTCAAGTTCTTTTTTGAATTCATCCAAAATTATAGTATAATCGGAGGCATCATCAAATTTGTCTAAGGCAAGTACAATAATGATATCTTTATTTTCGTTATAATAAGAGATCGAATTCCAATCTTTTTCTTCAATTGTGATATAACTTTCAACAAAATTATGGGATATTTGAATCTGTTGAACGACATTTGAATTGATTTCAAGATCCTCGGGATATTTCATGTAAATTGAACCTCCTAAAAGTTCATCCCATTTTATTAAAAATATCCCTAAAGGAATAATAGCTCACCTTAACCGTCTTAAATCGTCTAATCTTCTTCTCTTAAATTATAAAAGTTAGTATTAATAAATTTAATTTAAATTCAGTTGTTCCTAGTATCTTCCTCATATTTTTTTAAAAATTTATAAAATAATAAGGAATATGGATTTTCAATTTATTCTATAAAGAATACAATTTAATAACGATCAGACTCTTGATTAATAATACTTTTACAAATATGATGATGATGGGTAATTTTTTAAGGAAAAATGTGTTATTTGATTAATTAAATATTTGTTTAAGTAAATAAAAACTAAAAAAACTGATTCACATGACTGAAGAAATTATAAGGCGCACGCAAAGCATTTGTCCAGAATGCATGAAGACCATTGACGCGGAAATTTATGTTGATCCAAAGACAAATTGGGTCATGATGAGGAAAAATTGCGATGAACACGGAGAATTCAAGGACAAGCTCTCCATTGATCCCGAAGAATATAAATGGGCTGAAACTTTTACTGATGATTTAGGTTCTACTATTGATAACTCAACGAAACCAGAATTTGTAAACTCTGGTATTAAGGATATTAGCAGTGGATGCCCAAATGATTGTGGTTTATGTCAAAATCATAAAAGCGCTCCAAATATTGCTTTGATTGATATTACGAATCGTTGCAACCTCACTTGTCCAATATGTTTCGCAAACGCTAGCGCAAAAGGTTATGTTGTCGAACCTACTTTTGACCAAATAGTTCAAATAATGGAACATTTTAGATCAATGAGACCAATATCTCCTGTATTACTCCAATTATCTGGAGGAGAACCAACAGTAAGAAATGATCTTCCAGATATCATAAGAAAGGGAGTTGAGCTTGGTTTTGTTGAAGTCATGGTTACAACTAATGGAGTAAGATTTGGAAAATCTCCCGAATTCATGAAAAAGTGCATGGACGCAGGTATGAAAGCTTGTTATCTCCAATTTGATGCTACTGACGATCCTGAAACATGGAAGAAAGTTAGGGGAGTAAATCTATGGCCCCTAAAGAAAAAGGTAATTGAAAATGCAAGAAAAATAGGATTTTTTGGAGTTGTATTAGTACCAACAGTTGCCAAAGGTGTTAATGATCATCAAGTAGGACCTATATTGAATTTTGCTAAAGAAAATACGGATGTGGTCTCAGGTGTTGTTTTCCAACCAGTATCTTTATGTGGTCGAATAAGCTTCGAAGAATTAATGGATCTTAGATATACCACCTCAGATTTAAAGGTGGCTATTAATAAAGCTACAAACAATGCGATCGCGCGATTTTATCCTATAGCAACGACTGCAAAAATGACTCGGTTACTTGCTTGGTTTGATGATGTTCCAGAATTTTCCATGACGAGTCATAAAGATTGTGGATTTGCAACAATTTGTATTGTTAATAAAAACAATGAATGGGAGCCTATTGAAAATTACTTCGATACTGAGGGCCTCGTTCGATGGTCCAATAAAGTATATGATATGGTACAAAATCAAGAGGTTCCTAAACCTACTAATTTTCTAAAAGGTATTAATCTAGAAGATTTTGGTTCCGTTCCAAATACTATTGGTAAGTTTATCGATGACATGACAAATCTAGGATATCGTCAGATGATGAAAGCTTACTACTTGGCTGGGGCAATGAGATATGTCAAGGATCCTGCAAAAATCTTAACCAGTCAAACGTTCCAGAGTTTTGCTCGATTGGTAATGGCTCCAAATCTTGCATCAGCAGCTAATTTCTTACATACTAAAAACTTATTAATTAGTGCCATGCACTTCCAGGATGCATATAACTTTGATCTCCAGAGAGTTTGCAGGTGCTTGGTTCATTATGGAGTTATTGATCCCGACGACAATGCTAGGGTATTAGAGGTTCCATTTTGCGCCATGAATACGCTCCATCGTGAACGGATCGAGCTTGGAAATGCCATAAAAGGAGAACAAGCAAAGAAAGCAGAAGTCATTCAATCTGAGATTGAAGACATTCTTAAAACTGTTGAAGAATAACCTAATTTTTTAATATCTTATTATTTTTAATCTTAATTTTATTTAATTAATAGAATTGTAATAGTTCTTATTATAATCAGATAATTCAACTAAAAATAAAATCTTAAAAGCATTCAACCGACTAAAGATATTAGAGAGAAGATTAGGCTAGTCGAAAAAGTATTAATTCCGCTTTGTAGAAAAATAAAAAGTATACGATCGCTTATGGATAATAATTCTGAGATGATTGGAGCATATAGAGGTAGTGTTAAGAATCGCGTAATAACTGCACTCCTCCAATCTTATTTAGATACACTTGATTATGATGGAATGAAATCTATTTTACGAGAAGCAGAATTATTAGATTTAAAAGATCTTCGAGATGTGGATCCGGATGGGACAATTGATTTTTTTTCATTTAAAAAGATAATTACTGCGCAAAATTGTTTACTTTATGATTCATCTCAATTATTATATGAAATAGGTCGAAAATTCTCATTTTATTTATATCCATTTGGGAAAAAATTCGAAGAGATTATTGTCGATATAAATCGCTTGATAGAAACGAATTGGAAAGTTGAAATTTCAGAGAAATCAGATATTAAATATGTAATTGACGTAAGAAAATGTGTTTTTTGTTCTGAAATCGGAATTTCATGCGATCTTTTCAAAGCTTTTCTTATTAATTCATTAGAAAAATCCCTACCTTCTGAAAAGATAGTTAGACCTATAAGCATTAAAGAAAATATAAATTCCCCAAATCATAATTCGTTTAGATTGACGCTTTTAATAGAAAATAAAATTCTTGAATAAGGTATAACTATTTTATTTCAAAAATCAATAAATAGTTAAATATAACTTCATCCAATTTTAAAATAATTTCATACAAATTATCGGGTGAAAAAAAAAGCATGTCGACAGAAGAAACAAGGGAATACGTTTTTAAAATCGTAATATTAGGAGATAGTGCTGTAGGAAAAACGTCTCTGATAAACCAATTTGTTGAAAATGCTTTTGAAGAAGATTATAAACCAACTCTAGGAGCAAATATCATCCGAAAAGATGTAATATTAGAAAATTCAAATGCCAAAGTTAGATTAATTGTATGGGATTTAGCAGGACAAGAAAAATATAATGTCGTGAGGAGTTTATATTATCAAGGATGCGTAGGAGCTCTATTAGTATATGATATTACGAGATCTAACACATTCAATACCATTGAAACTAAGTGGCTCAATGACTTTAAAAAATTTGTTAAGAAAGAGGGAACATACCTTTTAATTGGGAATAAATGTGATTTAAAGGACCAAAGAATGATCTCAGATAATGATGGGAAAAGTTTGGCTGAGAAGATTAAAGCAAGTAAATTCATTGAAACCAGTGCAAAACTGGGAGAGAATGTGGATAATGCGTTTAAAACTTTGGTGTTTGAGATCCTTGAAAAGCAAGGAGAAAAGATATAATAATTTAAATTAATTGTACTTCTTGCTTTAAGTTTATATAATATTATTCCCTTTAGATATCATTATTTGGTTGTTTAACTATGAAAGAACTATCTCAAAAAGTCGCGAAGGCACCAAAATCAAAGATCCGAGAACTTTTCGATCTTGCTGCTGGTAGAAAAGACGTCATCAGTTTGGGCATCGGACAACCCGATTTTCCAACACCCGATCCTGCAATCGAAGGAAATATTAATGCTCTAAAAAAAAAAATCACGTATTATGCCCCAACAAGAGGTACCCCGGAGCTGCTAAAATTACTTGAAGAAAAACTTAGAAAATATAATAGCATTGAAACTAATTGGGATAAAAATATAATTGTTACTAATGGAGGATCCCAAGCGCTCTCACTTACTTTTGCGACGATATTTAATCCGGGAGATGAAATTATTATCCCTTCCCCTAATTTCTTATCATATTTTTATTTAGCTCTTTTTTACGACGTGAAAGTAGTGGAGCTTAAACGAAATAAAGATTTCAGTATTAATCTTTTAGAGATGGAAAGAGCAATCACTCCAAAAACTAAAGCTATTTTAATAAATTCTCCTAATAACCCCACTGGATACACTTTATCTTTAAATGAATTAAACCGTATAAATGAACTGGTGATAGAAAATGATTTATATTTAATTTCTGATGAAGTGTATGAAAATTATTTATATGATGGATTAAAGCATTATAGTCCAGCATCATTTAGTGATATGTTTGAAAGGACCATTACATTAAATGCAATGTCAAAACTGTTTTCTGCCACAGGCTTCCGACTGGGCTATGTCGCTGCAAACAAAGAAATTATTGGACTTATAGAAAAATATCATCAATATACCGCTGCAGGAACCAATCATGCCGCACAATATGGATTTATTGAAGCATTAAAGATGGATCATTTATTTTTTGATGAAATTTTAAAAGATTTCGATAGAAGACGCTTATTAGCGTATAATCGGTTGAGTGAATTAAATTTTGAAGTAGTGAAACCAAAGGGGGCTTTTTACATAATGCCCTCAATTAAAAATTTCCATATTTCTAGTACTGAATTTTCTAGAAGAATCATGGAATCCCAAGGAGTGGCAATTGTACCTGGGAATATTTTTGGGTCATATTCTGATGATCGTTTAAGAATTTCGTATGCGACAGAATATAGTAAATTATCAGAGGCTTTGGATAGGATTGAGAAATTTATTAATTCATTGTAATTTCTCTCTAATAAGTCATATAAATACTGTCTCTTAAGATTTTAGTAGCAGTGAATACATCTTCAATATTTACTCTTTCATCATTTTTATGAATATGAACAGGGTCCCCTGGACCAAATATTACAAATGGAACCTTATCACTGTATTTTATTAATTCTGCAGCATCTGTTGCATATGGTAGTCCAATGAGTTCAGTTTTTGTCACATTTTTAAGATTTTTGATAAAATCGTGCTCAATATTTGATTCTAATGCGGGTAAAGTTTTTATTACTTTAATTTCACAATCTTCATCTATTTCCCTTAGATTTGCGATAATAGTATCTGAGTTATCTTCGGGTATTAATCGAAAGTCTAATTCAACAGTTACTTTATCCGCAACAATATTTATACTCGTTCCACCTTTAATAGTTCCGATATTAACAGTAGACTTCCCTAAAATTGGATTTTGATTCTTTTCAACACATTTCTTTATTTTAGGTAAGAATTTCATTGCTTTTTCAATTGCATTAACTCCTTCGTGCGGCATAGACCCATGCGCTGATCTTCCTTTTAAAGTTGCCGATAACCATAATAATCCTTTTTCTGCCACTCCAATTTTTAATTTTGTAGGTTCTGCCACAATTAATAAATTTGCATCCTTCATAATTCCCATTTGATGCAATTTTTGAGCACCCGTCATACCAAGTTCTTCATCAGCGGTGCCAGCAAAGATTAAGGTACATTTATCTAAAAAATTAGGGACTTGAGATAAGCTTTTTATCGTAGTTAATAATGCCACTATCCCAGATTTCATATCAGCAGATCCTCGTCCGTATATATAGTCCCCAACGATTTTTCCAGAGAAAGGATCCACTGTCCAATCACCACGGTTTCCCACAGGAACAACATCAAAATGACCAGAAAATATAATCTTTGTTTCTCCATTTCCAATTTTGCTTACGAGATTATGAAGAATATTTTTATCTTTTTTATATGCAATAATATTATTTTCAAAACCTTGCTCTTCGGTTAGAACTTCGGAGGTTAAGAAATTGATAATTTCCTTGGTAAAACCTGGGGGATTTTCCGTCGGAATTTGAATCAAATCTTTTAAAAGAGAAACAATACTCTTTTGGGAAGAAGTTGTAAATTTCATTCTATAAATATAACAAAATAAAAATTAAAAAAAATTACTGCATGATTTATCGATTTTCTTCTTTTTCATGATGTAGCATTAATACTATGCCCAATATGAGCATTGCAGAGCCATCATCTAAATCAGGATTCATTTTTACCCCATAATGGCCTCTAAGTAAGCTTTTCCAAAGTTTTTTGCTAATTTCAGCTACTTCCTTGCCATCTTTCAAGATTCTGAACTTTAGTGTAAAAATATTACCTTTCATTTCAAAAACTCTATTCTCATTGGGATCTTCAAACCAATAGCTTGGTTTAATTGATACTAGTTTCCTTTTCAAAATTCCTAAATATTGACTATCGTCCTTTTCTCCACCATTATAGAATCTATAAGAGGAACGTAAAGAGATGATTTTCTCTGATACCGTCAACACTGGAGTTTCATTGAGATCTCTTATTCTATATGTATTTCCAATCTTTATCAGCTTTCCTCGAAAAGTACCAATTAGTTCGTTGTTGTCTGCATTAAAAATTTCTCCTTTATCTGTTAAAGAAATCATTTTTTCCTTAAGCATGAAATTTCTGCATTTAAGTAGTTGCTCAGACATTTAATTTCACAATTTTAATATTTGAATTCTATTTAATTCCAATTAATTTAATCGGAACTCTAAAGTAGTTATCGAGTTCATATTTAAAAATTTATGGAGCTTTTATAAGTGATAAAAATTGGACTTACCATGATATATAAGTGAATTTTTCTATGATTAATTTAGAATAAAATCAAAAATAGATATAATCCAAACTTATAAGAAAGAATTATAATGTCATTAGTCTTTACATCGGATGGTTATTTTTGCGAAGGACAAGTATTTCAAAAAAAGTGGCAATATCAAATGGAATTAGGAAAAATTCTTCTTAGCGAAGAAAATTTATCTCTGATGAGAAGATCGAACATAAGTCTTACAGATATTGGTGCTTCGGTTGATGATTATAAGGAGGGTTTTAAAATCCCTTTAACCAATATTAAGAAAGTATATCCTATAAAATTCAGAAATGTGTATTTAGTGGTTGTTGAAACCAGAGATAATCATATTTTTTCGATTAGTATGGCCACTAATAAGAATAATGGAAGAGAAAGCGCGACTTATTTAAGTGAGTTAGTAAATTCAACAATTATTAAAACCGTAAATCTTCAAAGGATGGTATCTAAACAAGAAAATATTTGTAGCTATTGCGGAGAGGAAATGGATCCTTCAGCTAAATTCTGCAAAAAATGTGGAAAGGAAAGAATTTAATTTTTTTTATTAATTTTAAACATAATCTACTTCAAAAGGTGTCTTTGGTAACACCTCAGCTTTATGGTTTGTAATTAAGGTGGGGGATTCTAATCTTAAACCTCCTAATCCAGGGCGATTAAAAACTATTGCAGCTATTTCCACCATATTTTCTTCAAAAAACATTGATCCCCAATCCTTACCTGGTAATACAATTGGGTAGCTTTCATTTCCAATGCATCCTATTCCATGGCCAATTCCAAAGAATAAATCATTAGCATATCCCGATTTGTCTGCTACGTTCCTTACAGCTGCATAACATTCGTCAAATGTGATTCCTGGTTTCATGTTATCAATCAAGGTATAACATAATTGTTCATATACTTCATTAAAGTTTTTTAGTTCGTGACCACAACTTCCAAGTACATAATTATGACTTAAATCCCCTAAATAACATCCCACTTCACTATGTAGATCTACTAATAATGATTCTCCTTCTTTTATCATCTTATTCGTTGCAGGAGTGCATCCATTAAATGTATAGCTTGCCCTATAACCAGAGCCAATCTCTTGGTTTCCTGTAAAAGTCCATTCATAGTTACTTCCTGCATTTCTCATAGCTTTAGTTCCTATTCCTGCAATTTCATTTTCGGTAAAAATTTTATCTATTGGACGATTTTCTAATTCTTTTTTCACTATGGCTTGTCCAATATCAGTAATTTCACTTGCTTTTCTTAATGCTCTTATCTCTTCAGCTTCTTTAATAAGTTGGATTCTCTCAGTTTTGTCATTGAAATCTATTAATTCACATCCCGGAAACATTTTTTTGAGAGATTCAGATTCGCTAAAGGATAACATTTGTCCAGTGACGCATATATCAACACCCAATTCTACTCCAATCCGTGGAGCTTTACCTTTAGCATTATAGAGTCCAAATTTTTTCGCCGTAGATTGAATTTTTTTTTCCCAATAAAAACCTTTCATGGGGCCCCATCCTTCTGTCTTTATATGGCCCTCATCTTTTACCCTCTCAACATCTAAGAGCACGGTAAATAATGTTGGCTCGCCAGCATCCTGTTTCGGTAGAAAAACAAAACTTTTCCATGGAACAAAACATCCTGATAAATAGATTATTGATTTAACTCTAGTTAAAACACAGAAATCTAAGTTTAGTTGTTCCATTGCATTCTGATATTTCTTAACATGTAGATCCCAATCTATATTAAACTCATTCATATTTTAACCATTTTAATATTATTAAATTAATGTTATATGTGAATCTTTAAATAAGTAATTCTAAAAAATGGTTCAATTACATGATAAGAAATGATATGATTATTTATAAAAATCAGCAGAAGAATCTTTAATATTACGGGATTCTGTTATTACTTTAGCCATCTGTTCATAACGCTGTATTACTGAGTCGCTTAATGTAGATTTGATTCTATCGAGAGCGTGTTCAAAATGTTGGTATTCAATATTTTTAAAATCATATAATAGCTCTCTGATTGCCTGCATTCCTGCTTCACGGCATAGGTTTTCTATATCTGCCCCGCTGTATCCTTCCGTCACTTGGGCTAAATGCATTAAGGATACATTATCAGCTAATGGCATGTTACGTGTATGTACCTTTAAAATTCTTTCTCTAGCTTTTAGGTCTGGTGCTGTCACATATAATAATCGATCTAATCGTCCAGGCCTTAATAATGCTGGATCAACTAACTCTGGACGATTAGTACTGGCAATGACAACTACTCCTTTTCTATTCTCGATCCCATCCATCTCAACTAAAATCTGGTTAACTATCGAATCTCTAAGAGAACTCACTTCATTTGCACCTCTAACAGTGCTTATAGCATCAAGTTCATCAAAGTAGACAATGGATGGTGCCGCTTGCCGGGCTTTTCGAAAAATGTTTCTAACAATCCTTTCACTTTCTCCTACGAATTTATTAAATACTTCTGGTCCCTTCACTGTTATGAAATTAGATTTAGTTTCTGTAGCAATGGCTTTGGCTAGAAGTGTTTTTCCACAACCTGGAGGTCCAAATAGTAAAATCCCATTTAATGGGCGGATTCCAGCGCGTTCAAATAAATCTTGATAAATTAAGGGCCATTCGACAGCTTCTTTTAATTCTTCTTTAATTTCCTCTAATCCACCAATATCTCCCCATTTTACATTAGGAATTTCAACCATGACTTCTCTCATCGCAGATGGTTCCACTAAATTAATCGCCTGCATGAAATCATCGTCACTGATTTCTAATTCTTGGATTATTTCACTAGGAATTGGTTCATCCAAATTAATTTTAGGAAGAATCTTTCTAAGAGCAAATAAAGCGGCCTCTCTACATACAGCCATTATATCAGCACCCACAAATCCGTGAGTTATTTTTGCATATTCATCTAATGATACGTTCGCTTCTAATGGCATTCCACGAGTATGAATTTGAAAAATTTCTTTTCTTCCTTTTACATTAGGGACTCCAAACTCAATTTCTCTATCGAATCTACCTGGTCTTCTCAAAGCTTCATCAATTGCATTTATACGATTCGTAGCACCAATGCATATTATTTCTCCTCTCCCTTGTAAACCGTCCATCAAAGAAAGCAATTGTGAAACTACCCTTCTCTCAACTTCTCCAGATGTATCGACTCGTTTAGGGGCGATGGAATCAATTTCATCAATAAAAATTATTGATGGTGCATTATTTTCAGCTTGCTCGAAAATTTTTCGTAGTCTCCCCTCACTTGCACCATAAAATTTACTCATTATCTCTGGACCATTAATAGTAATAAAATTTGCATTTGATTCTTGGGATACTGCTTTGGCCATTAAGGTTTTTCCTGTTCCAGAAGGGCCGTGAAATAAAACTCCTTTAGGAGGATCGATATTTAACCTGTGGAACAATTCAGGATGCTTTAATGGTAATTCTACCATTTCTCTTATTCTCTGTATTTCATCTATTAGTCCACCAATATCATCATAGGTAACCACTCCTCCAGATACGTTCAATACCGCAACTCGTTTATTTACCTTAATTCTTGTGTCTCGAGTAATTTTTACAACTTTTTCTGTAGGAGCAGTATCTTCTACGATTAATCTGAGAGTGCCAAAAGTTGGTTTTTTTCTTTGAGTTCGAAACATTGGCATCATTTTCATGAAATCATTCATTGCATTATTATCTGAATCGTTCGTTTGATAAACTTCTCCTAAAACCTCAATGATATCTCCTAAAACTACGGGCTTATCTATTAATTTAGCTTTAATCGCATCAGCTTGCTTTTTCAGATCAATATTTGATTTAGTGGGGGTAAGACTGATTTCTTCGGCATTATAAACTGTTGCTAATTTTATTGACACCATCTCTCCGATCGTAGCTCCTGCATTTAATCGTTGTAATCCATCCAATCTAATTATTCCTTTTCCACTATCAATCATGCTGGAAACTACAATTCCAGTTGTCTTCTTTTTACCCTGGATTTCAATTATATTACCAGTGGTTAGGTCAAGTTTTTCCAAAATTTCAGGATCCACATAACAGAGCGATCGTCCACTCCGACTCTTTTCTAGTTCTTCAATTCTTACTTTAGTCTGTTTAACATCTGAATCTTTTGAGGGCATAATAAATCTAATTTTTAATCATTATAATAAAGAGTGTTTTGTAAATCAAATAATATAAATTTATCTTTCTTTATTTTTTTTTCTCTTTAGATTTATTTGTATCAACATTTTCTTTTAAAAAGTCAATGAAATCTTCCTTCATATTCTTAGAAAATTTTTTACTTCCCAATGTTTTTTTTATGAACTGCTTCCTAAGTTTCAATATTTTAGATTTGTCATTTAGCATTCTTTTATCTTGAAATAACTCAGATATAATTTTTCTTGTGATGCTATCAAGTTGTTCTGCCAATTGATTTGAGGAGGATTTTTTCATCTGTTTTTTTTTAAGCTCAAATTGTAAAGAATTAAGATAGGTTGTAATATTATGTTTTAGATCACTCGTTTTAGACATATCTAGGATTAAGCTAGGTGTGTCCCATTGATAGTTCTGAAAATTGTCAAATTTGTTATCGACTTTAAGTAGAACACTATCTGGAATTGGAGATCCACGAACTTTATTCCATTTTAAGCATACTTCTACTGGCGTTGATATGTAAATGATGTAAAACTTTTTATTCAATTTCTCAGCAATATCTTTTAATTGGTGTCTCATGCTTGAATAATAATTTAAATCATCGCTAATGGTTATCATACCGCGCTTAAGAAAATATTCTATATCTACTAAATGTTTATTTCTTACATTTTTCTCTAGAGTAAAATTAAATGTAGGAGAAATTTGATTCCTAATTTGATCTGGATCGACAATTTTTACAATTTGGGTTGAATTTGCTT